>Ga0310695_10001046_pt1 | contig 67258 bp, 54 predicted proteins | sample RumenRJG_04DNA_FD_203882 | JGI IMG/M metagenome (GOLD analysis project Ga0310695, IMG submission 203882) | Bovine rumen microbial communities from Lethbridge, Alberta, Canada - RJG_04 (v2) (version 2) | ecosystem: Host-associated > Mammals > Digestive system > Stomach > Rumen | place: Canada... | reverse complement strand
AGGCGAAGGTCGACATACAGAACTTCTCACCCTTGTCGTCAGGGTTCGTACGTCCCATGCCGATGAACTCATCCCAAGAGATGCCGAGTTTCTGAGGATAGCCACCCATGTATTTGCCGAAGAGGCCCTCGTCGAAATAGTCGTGGCCGGCAGGCACCGGTGTATGGACGGTATAGAGTGAAGAAGCGCGGACCAACTCCATAGCCTGGTTGAAGGTCAGACCGTCTTCCTCGATATAGTCGCACAGGCGCTGCAGGTTGCAGAGGGCTGCATGACCCTCGTTGCAGTGATAGATATCCTTCTTGATGCCGAGTTTCTTCAGCAGCAGTATACCACCGATACCGAGCAGGATCTCCTGCTTCAGGCGGTTCTCCCAGTCACCGCCATACAAGGCGTGGGTGATGGGCTTGTCGAACTCAGAGTTCATCTCATTGTCGGTGTCGAGCAGATACAACTTCACACGGCCTACATTCACACGCCAGACGTAAGCATAGACATGGTAGTTCATATAGGGAACATCGATTACCATCGGATTGCCGTCCTTGTCGAGTTGACGCTCGATAGGCAGAGAACCGAAATTCTGAGCCTCGTAGTTAGCGACCTGCTGACCGTCCATCGAGAGGCTCTGGGTGAAATAGCCGAAACGATAGAGGAAACCGACAGCGCACATATCTACGTTAGAGTCACTGGCCTCCTTCACGTAGTCACCAGCCAGCATGCCCAGACCGCCAGAATAGATCTTCAGGGCTGAGTGAATGCCATACTCCATGCAGAAATAAGCCACAGATGGACGGTTCTTGTCTGGTTCCACATCCATATACTTGCGGAATTTGGCATAGACATCCTTGATGCGCTTCATGAGGCTCTTGTCCTTCAGGATTTCCTCCTTACGACCATAGGTGAGACGCTCGAGTAACATCACAGGATTGTGCCGTACCTCATGATAGATTTCTACGTCGAGGTCACGGAACAGGTCGCGAGCCTCATGGTTCCATACCCACCACATGTTGTGGGCTATCTCATCCAAACACTTCAGTTCCTCTGGCAGGGTAGCCTTTACGGTCAACATTCTCCACTGCGGAACATTGGTATAGCCTGCTTTGATCTTCATCATCTGTTCGTTTTTGTTTTTTACCTGTTTACTTTTTCCTTAGATGCTCAGTTCGTCGAGCACATTGATGAGTCGTTTGTCGAAACGCTTGTCAGTGCGGATGCACTCAGAGAAAGGTACGTATACAATCTCATTCATACGGTAGCCCACCATAATGTTGCGCTGTCCCTGGATGATAGCCTCGATGGCTCCTACACCCATGCAACTGGCCAGGATGCGGTCGCGGGCAGAGGGCGTCCCGCCACGCTGAAGATGGCCCAGGATGGAGACGCGTACATCGAACTCGGGGAACTCGTGCTTTACACGGTCGGCATAGTATAAGGCACCGCACTTGGGACTTTCAGAAACGATGACGATGCATGACTTCTTCGACTTGCGGATGCCGCGACCCATGAAGGCGGCCAACTGGTCGACATCGGTCGATTCCTCTGGTACGATGGCAGCCTCGGCACCACAGGCGATGGCGCAGTTCTGAGCCAGGAAGCCGGCATCGCGACCCATCACTTCGACAAAGAAGATCCGCTCGTGGGAGTTGGCGGTATCGCGGATGCGGTCTACGCACTCCATGATGGTGTTCATCGTCGTGTCATATCCAATAGTGGCGTCGGTGCCGTAGAGGTCGTTGTCGATGGTGCCGGGCAGACCGATGACGGGGAAATCGAACTCAACACCGAAGTTCCACGCTCCCGTCAGCGAACCATTGCCACCGATCACTATCAGGGCGTCGATGCCGTGCTGACGGCAGGTGTCGTAGGCCTTCTGCCTGCCCTCGGGAGTCATGAACTCCTTGCTTCGGGCGGTCTTCAGAATGGTGCCGCCACGGGTAATGATGCCGCTGACGTCCTCGGTGGTGAAGTCCTTGATCTCACCCTTGATGAGGCCGTCGAAACCCCGGTAGATGCCCTTGATGTTAAACAGATTGTAAATGCCGGCACGTGTCACCGCACGGATGGCTGCATTCATACCAGGGGCGTCGCCTCCTGAAGTCAGAATACCAATAGTCTTAATCTTGCTCATAGTTAAAAGTATTTTGTTAGTTTTCAAATAGTGTCAGATGGCATGACGATACTGCTGTTCGTCTTTGACCTCTTACTGGCTGCAAAGTTCGAAAAAAATATCCGATAATTAATGTTCTATATCTCGCCTAATCTGTCCGATTTTGCCGAAAGTGCCCGAAAATGTCCCGTCGACAACAAATAATGTCGTACCTTTGCACCCATGGTTACACAAGATCAACTAAAAGATGTGTTGGAGCGGGCGGATGCGCTGCACCGTTATCTGGAGATAGACAAGAAACAAATGGAGTATGAGGAGGAGGATCTTCGTACTCAGGCACCAGACTTCTGGGAAGACCGTGTCAGGGCCGAGGAGCAGATGAAGAAGGTGAAGGGTATCAAGCGCTGGCTCGACGGTTATAAAGAAGTACGTACATTGGCCGACGAATTGCAGTTGGCTTTCGACTTCTATAAAGATGAGATGGTGACGGAAGAAGAGGTCGACGAGGCTTATCGGAATGCCATGAAGGCCATCGAGGATCTGGAACTGAAGAACATGCTCCGTCAGAAGGAGGATCCCATGGAGGCGGTGCTGAAGATAAACTCTGGTGCCGGCGGTACGGAGGCTCAGGACTGGGCTTCGATGCTGATGCGAATGTATATGCGCTGGGCGGAGGCTCACGGCTATAAGGTGACGATCTCGAACCTGCTCGACGGCGATGAGGCTGGCATCAAGAGCGTGACCATGCAGATAGAGGGTGGCGACTATGCCTATGGCTATCTGAAGTCGGAGAATGGTGTCCATCGTCTGGTGCGTGTCAGCCCGTTTAATGCCCAGGGCAAGCGTATGACCTCGTTTGCCTCGGTCTTCGTCTCGCCGCTGGTAGACGATACGATCGAGGTGTATGTCGACCCCGCCAAACTGTCGTGGGATACGTTCCGTTCGTCTGGTGCCGGTGGCCAGAACGTGAACAAGGTGGAGTCGGGCGTGCGTCTGCGCTATTGGTATACTGATCCTGATACGGGCGAGGAAGAGGAGATCCTCATTGAGAATACCGAGACTCGCGACCAGCCCAAAAACAAGGAGCGCGCGATGACACTGTTGAAATCTCAACTCTACGACCGGGCCATGAAGAAACGCCTTGAGGCTCAGGCGAAGATTGAGGCAGGTAAAAAGAAAATCGAATGGGGAAGTCAGATACGTTCGTATGTCTTTGATGACCGTCGCGTAAAGGATCACCGGACCAATTATCAGACCACCGATGTCGATGCCGTCATGAACGGTAAAATCGATGATTTCATCAAGGCATACCTGATGGAATTCCCGGTGAATGATGATGAGAATTAGGAATTAGAAATTAGGAATTAGGAATTATGATTACCTGATTATGCAGAAAAGACCTGAGAATGTTATTTTGAAGAAGACAGAAGATTTTAGTGATAGAATCGTCAAGATGTATAAATATCTTCAGAATAAGAGAGAAGGTAATGTTGATATATTAAAACAGGTATTACGAAGTGGAACGAGTATTGGAGCAAATACAGCAGAGAGCAAATATGCTCAGAGTGAAGCGGACTTTCTTACAAAGCTTACGATAGCATTGAAAGAGGCCAACGAGACCAAGTTCTGGCTGAAGCGTTTATATTCGGGTGATTATCTGTCAGAAGTGGAATATAAGTCCATTGTTAAAGATAACGAAGAGATTATTAATATATTAGTAAAAATTACAGGAACTCTGAAACGACGGATGCAGAAGTAATCATAATTTCTAATTCCTAATTTCTAATTCCTAATTAAATTTCAATTTATGGCACAAATAGCAAAACCATCTAAGGCAACCCAGAAGAAGGTTGCGTATCAGAAGAAACAGGAAGATAGCGGTAAGAAAGTGCTGGAGTGGATCTTCGGCGTCTTGGTCGTGCTGGCCATCATCTTTGTCATCTATTCCATCTTCATCGTCAGTTGATGAGCGGGCTGGAGATAGAGCGTAAGTTTCTGGTCCTTAACGATGATTACAAGCGGCGGGCTTACTCTAGCAGCCGCATTTGCCAGGGATATATCTGTAGTGGTCACGGTCGTACCGTCAGGGTACGTATTCGTGACGACCGCGGATATCTGACCATTAAAGGCCCGTCGAATGCCGACGGGATCACCCGTTATGAGTTTGAGAAGGAGATTACGCTTGATGAGGCCAAGGAACTGATGAAACTCTGTGAACCTGGTCTGATTGACAAGACCCGTTATCTCGTGAAGAGCGGCACTCATACATTTGAGGTGGATGAGTTCTATGGTGAGAATGAGGGGCTGGTGATGGCTGAAGTGGAACTCCAGTCAGAGGATGAAGATTATGAAAAGCCCGATTTTATCGGGAAGGAGGTGACTGGTGACCGTCGATACTACAATGGTCATCTGCGCTTGAATCCCTATTCCTTGTGGCGTGAAAAGTAGATGAACGTCAGACCGAATATGGCTCCCAACGTTACTCCCAGGGCATTTGCCGTCAGGTCAATCCAATCGCCATTGCGCGTTTCCGTACAGTATTCCTGTAGAATCTCGATAATACCACTCATGATGACAGGGGCTGCCCAAGCCCAGACGAACAGTTTCTCATAATCTGGCTTGTTGTGCTGTCGGTGATATTCTATCCACAGCACTCCACAGGTGCCGCCATACATCACTAGGTGAACCCATTTGTCGATGAGCAGCACGTTGTCAAAAGGGGTCTCTGGGGCTTTGAAGAAGAGTGACAGATACCAGATGACGGCAAACAGAACGCACGAAATGGGGTAATCCTTTATAAAATGTGATACGATTTTCATTTTTATTTTCAATTTTGGTGCAAAAGTAAGAATTATTTTATACTTTTGCAACGGAATTACGAGAAAATTATAAATGGCGAAGTTAGAGAGAGCAAGTTTTGGAAGTAAACTAGGTGTTATCCTGGCAACGGCAGGATCGGCTGTAGGTCTGGGCAATATATGGCGTTTCCCGTATATGGCTGGCCAGAATGGTGGTGCCGTGTTTATCATCATTTATATCTTCTGTGTCTTGTTACTTGGTATCCCTTGTATGATCAGCGAGTTCATCATCGGCCGTCATGGACAGGCCAACACGGCCCGATCGTTCCGGAAACTCTCTGGTGGAACGGCCTGGATGCTCATCGGCTATATGGGTGTGCTGACGGGATTCCTCATTTCCGGATATTATGCCGTGGTGTCCGGCTGGTGCCTGGAATATATCTGGGCGTCGTTGTTTGTTAAACTACAGGGCGATCCCGAACTCATCAAGACCTATTTCATGACGTTCTCGCAGGATCCTGTCAGACCGGTTTTCTGGACAGTCCTCATCCTGTTGGCAACCTTCCTGATCATCTCCAACGGTGTGCGTGACGGCATCGAACGAGCCTCAAAGATGATGATGCCCACCTTATTTGTATTATTACTGATAATCGTGGTGGCCTCGTGCTTGTTGCCCAACGCAGAGAAGGGCATTGAGTTCCTGTTTAAGCCCGACCTTACAAAGGTCAATGGCGATGTGTTCCTGGCAGCCCTTGGCCAGTCGTTCTATTCACTGAGTATCGCCATGGGCTGTATCTGTACCTATGCCAGTTATTTCTCCCGTCAGACCAATCTCACGAAGTCTGCTGTACAGATTGGCGTCATCGATTTCATGGTGGCCATATTGGCCGGACTGGTCATCTTTCCTGCTGCCTTCTCCGTGGGAGTCCAGCCGGACAGCGGACCATCGCTTATCTTCATCACCCTGCCGAACGTGTTCCAACAGGCTTTTGAAGGTTTCGCGAGTTTAGGCTATATCATCTCCGTACTTTTCTATGCCCTGCTGTCGATGGCGGCACTCACATCGCTCATCTCCCTCCATGAGGTGAGCACGGCCTTCCTTGAGGAGGAGATGGGTACTACCCGTAAACAGGCTGCACTAATGGTGACCATCGGCTGTATCCTCATGGGCATCATCTGTTCTCTCTCGTTGGGGGCTTGGCACGACTACCAGTTCTTCCGTATGACGGTGTTCGATCTCTTCGACTTCGTTACCGGACAGTTGTTCCTGCCTGTCGTAGGCTTCCTCACCTGCATCTTTATCGGATGGTTTGTGCCCCATAAGATTGTGCGCGATGAGTTTACGAACAACGGCACGTTGCGCAACGGTGGCATCTTCCATTTCTACCTCTTCCTGGTGAAGTATGTCTGTCCCATCTGTATTCTCTTCATCTTCCTTCATCAGTTAGGACTGCTTTAGTGATGGCACGGGGGAATTTCGGAGGTAAGTTGGCGATTGTTTTGGCAACGGCGGGCTCTGCCGTCGGCCTCGGCAACGTGTGGCGCTTTCCGTTCATGACAGGACAGAACGGTGGTGCAGCCTTCATCCTCATCTACTTTGCTTGTGTGCTGCTTTTGGGTATCCCAGGCATGGTCAGCGAGTTCATCGTGGGGCGTCACTCTCAGGCCAATGCCGCCCGTGCTTACGGCAGTTTGGGGCATCGTGGTTGGCGGTGGATAGGCTATTTAGGTATCCTCACCTCCACCATAATCCTCAGTTTCTACGCCGTGGTGGCTGGCTGGTGCCTGCAGTATCTCATTGCCTCCCTCGGCGGACGGCTGAATGGAGATGCTTCTTACGTCATCGACTATTTCACCACCTTCTCCAGCGATCCAGTGAAACCCTGCCTATGGGCTGTGGCCTTTGTACTTATCACTCATGCAGTGGTGGCTCAGGGTATCGAGAAGGGTATCGAGCGTGCATCGAAACTGCTCATGCCGTTGTTGTTGCTCTTGCTGGTCATCCTTGTGGTGGCATCGTGCATGCTGCCTGGTGCCTCTAAAGGTATCGATTTCCTGTTGCGACCAGACTTCTCGAAGGTCAGTGGTAGTGTGTTCCTCGAGGCTTTGGGCCAGGCCTTCTTCTCATTAAGTCTTGGAACAGCCTGTCTTTGTACTTATGCTTCCTATTTCAAGCGCGACACCAATCTGTTGCGCTCTGCCACACAGATAGCCCTGCTCGATACGGCTATCGCTATCCTCGCCGGACTGATGATCTTCCCTGCGGCTTTCTCCGTAGGTGTGCAGCCTGACAGTGGTCCTTCGCTCATCTTCATCACTCTGCCGAATGTGTTCCAACAAGCGTTTATCACGATGCCTGCCGTGGGCTATTTCATTTCTATCCTGTTCTATGCCCTGTTGGTATTTGCTGCCTTGACATCGACCATCTCGATGCATGAGATCGGCACGGCCTTCTTTCTGGAGAAACTGCATTGGCCTCGTCAGCGGGCCACATGGATACTGACTGTCGTCTGTGCCACGATGGCCGTGTTCTGTTCCCTCTCTGTGGGGGCGAACACTGATATCCAAGTACTGGGCTTGTCGCTGATGGACTTCTGTGATTATTTGACGGCCCAGTACATGCTGCCAACGGGTGCTTTCCTGACGAGTATTATGTTGGGTTGGTTTGTCGACCGTAAGTTGGTTCATGACGAGTTTGCTGTTGGGGGTTCTGCCCGTGAGTCGTTCTTTCGTGTTTGGCTGTTTTCTGTCCGTTTCATCGTGCCTGTCTGCATCGTTCTGATTTTTCTCCATCAGTTCGGCGTGATATGATCCGCGAGTTCTTTTATCTCCAGAAGTCCGACCGCAAGGTAATCCTTGTTCTGCTCTCCGTGGTGGTCATCGCCTTGGGCATTATCTTCTTAACGGGAGGGGAGAATGAAACCTCCAATGCTCTCGTTTCTGCCGATTCCATCGACAATTCCGCCCCCTCCAAACATTATCGAGACAGTTCCTATAAGAAGCCTTACCGTGAGCGGACGGTCTATGTCCGTACCAAGGTTGTCTATCGCGACACGGCCTATCAACGGGGCCATCGACTTTCAGATGTAGAACATGACTCTGTGGTGGCTCACTACCAGCCTAAGATCCGTCGTGGCGAACATATCGTACTCAATACGGCCGATACTACTGCCCTGAAGACCGTCCCAGGCATCGGCCCCTATTTCGCCCGAAAGGTTGTCGAATACGGTGAGCGCCTCGGGGGCTATGTCAGTGTCGACCAACTCGATGAAATCGAGGATTTTCCTCTTGAAGCCAAACGTTATCTCGTTATCGAGAACCCCTCTCCGAGGAAACTGAACGTAAACCGTCTCTCGCTCAACGACCTGAAGCGCCATCCCTACCTGAACTTCTATCAGGCCCGTGATATCACCGACTACCGTCGCCTGCACGGCCCCCTCCGTTCCCTCGAAGACCTCCGGCTTTCTAAGGACTTTCCCCAAGAAACCATCGATCGCCTCAGACCCTATGTAGAGTTTTAGCGCCCTCCCTTAATAGTAAAACAACTTGTTTTGGTCTGTTAAAGATGCCTTCCATGAATGTAAGGAATGCCTGATACGACACCAAAACAAGTTGTTTTACTTTTGCACTCTGCCTTCCTGTCTTATGTGCTCTGGCATTCAACACAGAAAAAGTAGTTTGCGCTAACCGTTACAAATGAGACTTGTTGCTTTTTGTTTCTCAAGAAAAACTGCCAAACATTTGGTGCATTCGGATATTTTGCTTAACTTTGCCACGCGAACGAAACTAAAAACGATATATCGTATGATTGGATTAGGAATGCAGAATATCCTTTTGTTTGGATTGGGTATGCAGGAGATACTCGTGATTGCACTGATCGTGCTGCTGTTGTTCGGCGGCAAGAAGATCCCTGAACTGATGAAGGGCCTCGGCAAGGGCGTGAAGAGTTTCAAGGAAGGAATGAACGAGGTGACGGATATCACGAAGGACGAGGGAAAAGAGAAGAAGGATGAGTGAAACTTCACGCCAGACTCCACCCCGTGAAGGGGCGGGGAATGGTTCCTTGATGACCTTCTGGGATCATCTCGATGAGTTGCGGGCGGTGATTATCCGGGCACTCTTGGTGACAGTTGTAGCCGCAGCGGTAGCGTTCTGCCTGAAAGAAGAACTGTTCGCCGTAGTACTGGCTCCGAGGACGGGTGACTTCATTACTTACCGTCTGCTTGGCGTGGAGCCGTTCTCGATCCATCTGATGAACACGGGGCTGACGGAGCAGTTCATGATCCACCTCAAGACAGCCTTCTATGCTGGTCTGTTGGTGGCCTCGCCCTATATCATCTACCTGCTCTTCGGTTTCGTAGCGCCGGCGCTCTATGACAACGAAAAGAAATATGCTACGGCATTGGTGGCGAGCGGCTATGGTATGTTCATGTTGGGGACGGTGTTGAACTATCTGCTGATCTTCCCGCTGACGGTGAGGTTTCTGGGAACCTATCAGGTAAGTCCTGACGTGGCGAATATGCTGACGCTGCAGTCGTATATGGACACGTTGCTGACGATGAGTCTCGTGATGGGCATTGTATTCGAACTGCCAGTGGTGAGTTGGCTGTTGGGAAAGATGGGATTGCTGAATGCTCAGATGATGCGAACATGGCGCAGGCATGCCATCGTGGCAATCTTGATTGTCTCAGCCATCATTACGCCAACGACAGATGCCTTTACGCTCTTTGTGGTAGCCCTGCCGATATGGCTGCTGTATGAGGTGAGCATCGTGATTTTGAAGTTTACAGTAAACGAAACAAGTACTATATGTTAAAGAAGATTCGTACAATTCTTGCAGTGGTGTGCTTCGCATTGATTACCCTGCTGTTCCTTGACTTTACGGGGACGCTTCATTGCTGGCTTTCGTGGTTGGCGAAGATCCAGTTCCTGCCTGCTGTGATGGCGCTTAACGTCGTTGTGGTCGCGGCACTCATTATCCTGACGCTCGTCTTCGGGCGTATCTATTGTTCTGTCATTTGTCCTCTAGGCGTGTTTCAGGATCTTTTAGCCCGATTCCATCGGAAGAAAAACAAATTTTCTTATTCTAAGGAGGTGCGTTGGCTGCGCTATCCTGTGTTGGGACTGTTTATCATCGCTCTGGTGGCTGGCGTGGGTGCCTTCTTCCAGTTGTTGGCACCGTATAGTGCCTATGGCCGTATCGCCACGATGATCTTCCAGCCAGTCTGGAAGTTCGGAAATAATATACTGGCGACGATAGCGGAGCGGACCGACAGTTATGCCTTTTATAGCGTCGATACCTGGATGCGTTCAATGCCTGTGTTCGTCATCGCTGCCGTGACATTGGTGGTTCTCTTTGTGATGGCCTGGCGCGGGGGACGTACGTATTGCAATACGATTTGTCCTGTGGGTACCTTCCTCTCGTTCTTCGCCCGCTTCTCATGGCTGAAGATCCACTTCGACGAGGAGAAGTGCAAGAACTGTTCGCTCTGCTCGAAGAACTGCAAGGCCGCCTGCATCGACTACAAGACGCATACTGTGGATTATAGTCGTTGCGTGGTCTGCGGCAACTGCATTGCCTCCTGCAAATTCGGAGCACTGAAATATACCGGCCCTTCTGGATCTTCCAGAAAAGCCGCATCTCCTGGCACCGTCGATGCTTCTAAGCGCAGTTTCTTGCTGGCTTCGGCTCTTGTCACTACCGCTGCCATTGCCCAGAAGAAGGAGAAACTGATGGATGGTGGCTTGGCGGAGATTGAAGACAAGGTGGCTCCTGAGCGTCAGACACGACTCACGCCTCCAGGCTCTCTCTCCTTCGACCACTTCGCTCAGCATTGTACGGGTTGTCAACTCTGTGTCTCGGAATGTCCGAACCAGGTGTTGCGTCCTTCTTCTGACCTGATGCATCTGATGCTGCCTGTGATGTCGTACGAGCATGGTTACTGCCGTCCGGAGTGTACCCGTTGTTCGGAGGTCTGTCCTGCAGGTGCCATCAAGCCACTCGACGATATAGAGAAGAGTTCGATTCAGATTGGGCATGCTGTTTGGATTAAGAAGAACTGTGTAGTGCTGACTGATGAGGTGGAGTGCGGCAACTGTGCCCGCCACTGTCCTTCTGGAGCCATCGAGATGGTGCCGCTCGACGAGAACAATGAGGAGTCGCCCTTGATTCCCGCTATTAACGAGTCTGCCTGTATCGGCTGCGGTGCCTGTGAGTATGTTTGTCCGTCGCGTCCCTTCTCGGCCATCTATGTAGAAGGCCATGAGGTGCATAAGAAGATTTGATTTTTTTGAGTTTATAGTTGATGGTTTATAGTTTATAGATGATAACCTGGCAAGCCTTGATATATCTCTGAAGACTATAGAAGTAATCAACTATAAACTATAAACTTTTAAACTAGAAACAAAGAAAGAATGGAAAAGAAGAATATATCGAGACGGAGTTTCCTGAGGATGTTTGGAGCAGGAACCATTAGCACAGCCGCCGTATTGTCAGGTTGTAAGGGAGGCAGTAAGGCTGAAAGTCAGGCCGCAGAGGAGTACAAGAACCAGGTGGAGCCTCCTATGGGCCAGATGACCTATCGTGAGAACCCCAAGACGAAGGAGAAGGTGTCGCTCTTAGGTTATGGCATGATGCGCCTGCCGACGAAGGTGGACAATGACAACGAGTTTGATCAAGATATGATCAACCGTCAGATAGACTATGCTATCGAACATGGTCTGAATTATTTCGATACGTCCCCTGTCTATTGTCAGGGAAAGTCAGAGCATTGTACGGGTATCGCCCTCAGCCGTCATAAACGGAGTGAGTATTTCGTTGCCACAAAACTGTCGAACTTCAACCGTGACTACTGGAAACGGGAGAAGGCCATCGAGATGTACAGGAACTCGTTGAAGGAACTGCAAGTGGAATATATAGACTACTATCTGCTGCATGCCGTAGGCGGTGGGATGGATGAGTTCAATGGTCGCTATGTAGATAACGGCATCATGGACTTCTTGATGAAGGAGCGTGAGGCAGGACGCATCCGGAATCTTGGTTTCTCGTTTCATGGAAAGAAGACCGTGTTCGACGAGGTGCTGGCCATGCAGGATAAGTATCATTGGGACTTCGTTCAGATAGAGTTGAACTATCTGGACTGGGACTATGCCGACGAGATCAGCCGTAACAATGTCGATGCCAGTTATCTCTATGCCGAACTCTATAAGCGTGGCATCCCCGCTGTCATCATGGAGCCGCTGTTAGGAGGTCGTCTGGCAAACTTGCCGCAGTATTTGATGACCGAGTTGAAGAGTCATGCCCCAGAGCGGTCGGTGGCTTCGTGGGCCTTCCGCTATGCCGGTACCCCTGAAGGTGTGCTGACGGTATTGAGCGGCATGACCTATATGGAACATCTGAAGGACAACCTGCTTAGTTACTGCCCGCTGGTGCCTCTCTCTGACAAGGAGATGAAATATCTGGACGATGAGATTGCCCATAAGATCGTCGGACTGGAGAATATACCATGTAACGACTGCAAATACTGTATGCCTTGTCCCTATGGCGTTGATATTCCCGCTATCTTCGTACATTATAATAAATGTAAGAACGAGGGATCGTTGCCAACGGGCGTTGGCGACGAGGAATATCGTAAGCATCGTCGCCAGTATCTCATCTCTCTGGATCGTGTTGTTCCCCGTGATCGCCAGCCAGACCATTGCATTCAGTGTGGGCAGTGTGAACCCCATTGTCCACAGAGCATCCACATCCCTCGCGAACTTCGTAAGATTGACGAGATGATTGAGCAACTGAAGCGTGATCCTATTGGAATAGGCGAAAAGGCTTAGGGCATGGTTCACAAAGTGAACAGCATCGTCAGCAAAGGAATGGTAAGCATGGAGAGGAGCGTAGTGATAAGCGTAACCTCCGTGATAAGTGTCGTGTCTCGATTATATTTCAGGCAGAGGATAGTGCCGTAGGTGGCTACTGGCATCGCAATGACAACTGTATTGATATTCACGACATACGAATCGAAGCCCAATGCCCTGCAGAGGTAGTAGAAGCCGACAGGAATGAGCAACAGACGGAATAGGGTTGTAGTATAGACCGTCCAGTTGCCAAGCATGGTTCGTAGGGATAGTTGCGACATTGACGAGCCGATAATGAGCAAGGCTGCAGGAACGGTAATGTTGCCAATCATTGTGAGTGGCTGGCTGATAACTCCAGGGATATGGTCAATACCTAAGGCAACGATAATCATCGCCAGATAGGCCGAGAGCATCGGCGTGCTGTAGAGCACTTTCTTCTGGAACCGCTTTCCGTCGCCCAGATTTCCAACGATAAGGATGGTGCCGATGGTAAAGACGGCAAAGGTGTTGACCACATTGAGAACGGCGGCATAGAACACAGCCTGATGGCCGAAGATGGAGGCGACAACGGGATAGCCCATAAAGCCGACATTGCCGAACATTAGCGAAAAGCCTATGACACCTTCGTCTTCCTTCTTCCTTGTGAGATAGTGTGGTAACAACAGCCCTACGCCGGATAGAATCACATAAGTCAGTAGACTGATGCCTAAGAGGGGCAGAATGAGTCCTCTGTCAGGCAGTTCGCCTGTCATTGCGGAGGAGAGAATCAGGGCTGGACAGGTGATATTGATGACCAGGCTCGACAGTTTCTTGTCGAACTCCCCACCCATATAGCCCAGCCTGCCTGCCGCATAGCCTGCTATCACGATGGCAAAGAGTGTCATCATCACTTCAACCATTTTTTCTCATAAAAAGACAAATGGCTGACGAATCAGCCATTTGTGCTTCCAACTTGGTTTCTTTGTCGGGATGAGGCGACTCGAACGCCCGACCCCTACGTCCCGAACGTAGTGCGCTACCAACTGCGCTACATCCCGATTGCCTGAAAGCGGCTGCAAAGGTACGCAGTTTTTTTGAATTACGTGCAAGAAAAGCGATAAAATTTCAGAAATACCGGAATTTTATCGCTTTTCTTGGTCATTAAGGGTGCTTACTTATAATGTTTCTTGAACTGAATGAACTCATCACAGCGAGAGACGTATGGTGCAGGTGTGCGACTGGTCTCAAACTCAGAGAGATTCTTGAATGCAACAAACTGCTGGGCCTCGGAATTCGGCACACGTTCGTACTTGTAGGTCTCGCTGTTCCATTTCTCGTTGTACCAGTAGTTGGGGTAGAGTTCACCATAGCAGAGGGCGAAGAGGGAGCGTTCCCTGAGGTTGACATCCTGGCTCATGCAGGCCTTCTGTAACAGCCGGACAGCCTTCTGGGCAAGGTCGGCTTCGCCTTTACGCTGGCTGTCGCCAGTACTCTTGCCGTTGTGCATCAGCCACCAGCAGTCTCCGCGGAAGTGGGCCTGGGCATACCGTATGGCCAGATCGTAGTAACTCTGTTCGAGGGCCTTGCCCTTGAGCACGTTCTGCTCGCCCTCCAGTTTCTGCATCTCCTGGGCGAAGGTGAGTTTGGGATTGTTCTTGAGTTCCCATTTCGTGTCGCTGTACTCGATGTCCTGCTTCAGGAACTGCCGTTTGATCCAGGGCTCAACATTCCAATTGCGGTTGGCGACATAGACTGCATAGCCTTGTCGCTCATAGAACGACTTGGGAATGTCCTTCAGCCATGTGGCGGCTTTCTCCCACTGGCATACTCGCATGTATTTGGTACCAATCAGATCCTCTATCTCATAGGGCTCAGGCTTGACATGGGCCTTGAGGTAGCGGTCCAGATTGTTGTTGGCAGGCGTGTTGGCGTAGTAGAGGTATTTCTGCAGTCCCTCCACCTGCATCGTGTCGATGTAATAGCCGTACTTGTAACTGTCGCAGGTCTTGTAGAGGGCGATGAGGCGTGAAGGCTGGGCGGCGTAGTGCTTCTGGAGGGTCTGATGGAGCACACGTTCCCTGACATAGTTATAGTCCTGATTCTCCTCCAGCCACTGAAGTTCGTCTGTGAGATAGTTGTCGAAGGCCTCGCTGTCCTTGGCCTGATATGCGGTCATATAGAGCATCAGCGAGCGGGTGCAGTCCTTCATCCTTCCTGTTCCGTTGAGTTTGGCAGCGTCGATGATGTCTGAGGCGGCCTGGCGCTTGTCGCCGAACATGAACTCGAGCCAGGCTTGGGCGGCCTGCCACATCATGGGCACCTCGGTCTTGCCCTCCTTGACGACCTGCTTGCAGAAGTCCCGCATCTGAAGGGCTTCCTTCTTGGTGATGTCGCGGATGAAGAGTTTGCCGCCCACTCCCTCGGCATTGGGGTTGGTGGCATCGTCGGCCTCTTGGGCATTGTTCACGAAGTCCTGCAACAGGAATACCAGCACTTTGGCATTCGGATTGTTCAGATACTCCTGGCGGATGGCTGCGAAGGAGCGCTTCTTGTAGTACTGCGTCATCAGACTGTTGTAGTCGCCCATCTCAGCAAAGAGTTCTCCAGCCTCTGCCTGGTGGCCCGTCTTGTAGAGGGCTCCGGCGTAGATGTTCTTCATCATGTCCTTGTAGACGGTTTCGATATACTCGCTGGCGGTCTGCTCCCAGAAGGTGACATTGTCCTGATGCCTGCCGAGCAGCATGTTGCAGCGCATGTAGAGCAGGGCATGCTGGGAACGGAGGCGCGACTTGATCTTGCCGAGGGCATATTCACGGACGCTCTTCAGCACCTTACCGCGCTCGGCGATCTCTTCCTTCGATGGGTATTCCCATCGTTCGCTGCTGACGCTGCGGGCACAATTGAGATACAAATCGAGGTTCTTGGCATAGCTCACCATGAGGGCATCGCCCTTCTTCTGGGCGAACTCGATGATATCGTCGGAGTCGAACCAGTACCAATCGTCTGGTGACTTGCCGAGATAGGCTTTCCAGTTGTCGTTGCATATCTTCTGAACACGCTCGCTGAACTCCTGACTGTCGTAGATGCGGAACAGGTAGAAGTTGCTGGTCCAACCTCCAGCGCAGGCCAGCATGGGCAGTACCATTGCTGCCAGCAGATTAGTGATGATAAATCTCTTCATAGGTTTCTGGTTTATATCTGTTAATGTTGTCTTTGTCCAAGTGGTAGGTGATGATCGAGCGGCTCAGGTCTCTCCGCTCCTGTTCGACCATGCGCTTCACCAGCGTCACCTCCTCGGCCTCGGCCTTGTGCTCTAACTCGACGCCGTTGATGATGCGCAGCCAACTGAATGCAGGGTAGGCGGCCGCCAGGGGCAGGGGATAGTCGTCGAGATGTCGCAGATAGGGGGCCACGTCGCGATGGTCGAGGATGGGGTTGCGCTCCATGAACTTCTGAGGGTCGCCCGTGTTGTAGAGCATCAGCGCACCATAGTCCACAGGGGGCGCCTCCATCGAGAGTTGGTGCAGGCGGATCGTCGTGGACAGTGTCTGCCCCCATGCCTGCCTCACTTCCTCCAGGAACTGGTAGTAGATCTTCATGTTGCGGGCCGTATAGTCGTGGTCGATCTGTATCTCACGGACGCCGCTGATGTCGTTGGTCTCGTTCATCTGGCGGATGCGCTTTACCAGTCTGGCTGCCAGGCCCTGATGCGGCTTCTGCAGGCAGTCGATGGTGATATACACCGTTGGGATCATCTCTACGCCTTCGGGCAGCGTGTCTGAGAAGGTGATTGTCGCGTTGGGCATAGGCTCTCCCTCGTCGTTCATCACCACGTCGAAGTAGCGGCAGTACACCTTATTTATATTATATAGATGGAGGAAAGCCCGCTCGGTGGAGTCGAGCCTCAGGTCCGTGCGCCAGTAGTACACGGCGTTCCCCTCGTCCAACTCCTTGCGCTGCTCGTCATCCCCACAACTTGCCAGCAGGGATATCATCACACAGGTCAGTGCCACGATTCTATGGTTCATCTTCAATGCGGATATGGCGTGATTCCTTATCTCGGTGCAAAGGTACAAAAGATTTGGTAAAAACGGAAGTATTTTGCCAGATGTTTTTCTCTTAATCTGTTTCTTCCCTCTTGTTTAAGCATGAAATACCTGCTCGTCTCTGGCTGCCTAAGCCTTGCCAAAGGTGTATTCCCCTATCTTCGCCAAAGTAAAACAACTTGTTTTACCTTGTAAAGGATGCCTTCTAAGACAGTAAAGGATGCCTAGTACGAAGGTAAAACAAGTTGTTTTACTTTAGCGACCTGCCAGCCTTACAGGCGGAAGGATATCTGTCAGAGCAGTTCCGGCAGTTGGAAGAGGCGGTTGCTGTTGCTGCCCTTGATGAGGATGTAGTAGCCCTGAGGGCAGTCTTTGGCGATGGCGGCCTTCACTTCCTCCACATCGTGGAACTTGCGGAAGGGGCAGTCGATGTCGCGGAAGTTGTCGCCCACGAGCCATATCTCGTCGTAGCCAGACGATTCCAGGCGGTCGACCAACAGTCGGTGCTCCTTGTCGCTCTCTTCGCCCAGTTCTCCCATTTGCCCCAGAATAGCCATCTTGCGATCGGCCTGGATGAGGCTGAAGTTGTCGAGGGCGGCGTGCATCGAGGTGGGGTTGGCGTTGTAGGCGTCGACGATGAGGTGGTTCTTCTCCGTGACGGTCATCTGCGAGCGGTTGTTCGAGGGCACATACTCCTCCAAGGCGGCACAGATCTTCTTGCGGTCTACGCCGAAGTTGATGCCTACGGCGATGGCGGCCAGGAGGTTGTCGATATTGTAAGAGCCGATGAGTTGCGTCTGCACCTTGTGCCACTTCGTGCTGCGCCCCTCTTCCTCGAGCACCATCAGCGGCTCGCGCCAGCGGAACTTCAGGAAGGGGTTGCACTCGATGACCTCGCCAGAGATGCAACTGTACCAGTTGTCTGGGTCTGTGGAGTAGGGCGAGAGCCAGATGTCCTCCTCGTCGCCAATCCTGCTCATCAGATGTTCGTTGTCGGCATTGATGAAGATGAGGCTGTCCTTGCGGCTTCGGAGGAAGTCGTAGAGTTCGCACTTCGTATTGATGACGCCCTCGAAGGAGCCGAAGCCCTGCAGATGGGCACGGCCTACGTTGGTGATCAGCCCGCAGGTAGGCTCTGCCGTCTCTACGAGAGTCTTGATGTCGCCAGGGTGGCTGGCTCCCATCTCGATGACGGCTATCTCGTGTTCCTTCGTCAGGCGGAAGAGGGTCTTGGGCACGCCGACGTCGTTGTTGAAGTTGCCCTGGGTGTAGAGCACATTGTATTTCTGTGAGAGCACGGCGGCGATGAGTTCCTTGGTCGTGGTCTTGCCGTTGGTGCCAGTGATGCCGATGACGGGGATGTCGAACTGACGGCGATGCTCGCGGGCCAGGTCCTTGAACGTCTGCAGGCAGTCGTCGACGAGAATGAGTCTTTTGTTGTCAACTGTAAACAAGTCCTTGTCGTCGACGATGGCGTAGGCACAGCCTTTCTCGAGGGCTTGCAGGGCGAACTTGTTGCCGTCGAACGTCTCGCCTTTGAGGGCGAGGAAGATGCTTCCCTCAGGACAATCACGGCTGTCTGTCGTGATGCAGGGATGCTGCTGATAGAGCTGGTATAGTTTCTTAATATCCATAAACTTCGCAAATTTTGCTGCAAAGATAATGAAAAATCTTAATTCATGATTCTTAATTCTTAATTATTTTGTATCTTTGTAGCCGATTATGGACTATACGATCAATATTCACGGCCGATTGTTGGACTTGGCGACGCCTCAGGTGATGGGTATCCTGAATGTGACGCCCGACTCTTTCTATGCTGCCAGTCGTAAGCAGACGGAGGCGGAGATAGCCCAGCGTGCCAATCAGATTATAGCCGAGGGCGGAACGATCATCGATATCGGTGCCTGCTCTACCCGTCCTGGATCCCAGCCTGTCTCTGAGGCGGAGGAGATGGAGCGGCTGCGATTTGGCCTCGAGGTGGTGCGCCGTGAATTGCCTGACGGCGTCGTCTCTGTGGATACCTTTCGACCTGATGTCGCCAGAATGGCGGTGGAAGAGTTCGGTGCCGGACTGGTTAATGATGTCTCAGAGGGTAGCGACAGAATGTTCCGTATGGTCTCTCGCCTTCGCGTACCTTATATATTAATGTCTGTCCAGCCAACTGTCAGGGGGATGCTCCTGTCGTTTGCGGAGAAGGTTCAGCAGTTGCGAGACTGGGGTGCTGCAGACATCATCCTCGACCCAGGCTTCGGCTTCGGCAAGACGATGGAGGAGAACTATCAGGTGATGAATGAGTTGGAGAAGTTGCTGGTGATGAATCTGCCCTTGTTGGTAGGCATCTCCCGTAAGTCGATGATCTACAGACTGTTCGGATGCACGCCTGATGAGTCGCTGAACGGTACGACGGTCCTGAATACCATCGCCCTGATGAAGGGTGCCTCTATCCTCAGGGTGCACGATGTGAAGGCGGCGGTGGAGTGCTGCAAGATTGTGGGAAAGATGGAAAGTGATACTGCCAAAAGGTGATCATAAAGTTTAAAGTTCAAAGTTTAAATTTCAAAGATAAAAGCCGTGTTGTTCGAATTTGGAATCAAAGACGTCATTGACATTCTGCTTGTCGCACTGATGCTCTACTATATCTATCGGCTGATGCGTGAATCGCGTTCGCTGAATGTGTTTATAGGCATCATGGTGTTCGTCGTCACCTGGCTTTTCGTGTCGCAGGTCTTGCAGATGCGTTTGCTGGGTTCCATTCTCGACAAGTTGGTAAGCGTGGGAGTCATTGCCCTGATAGTGCTCTTCCAGGATGATATCAGGAAGTTCCTCTATAATCTCGGCGCCCATCGGCGAATGCGTGCTTTTACCCGGTTCTTCACGTCTTCGAAAGGAAAGGACAAAGCCAAGAAGGAGGTGAAGGAAACCATCATGCCGATAGTGATGGCGGCGATGAACATGAGCAAGGGCAAGGTAGGCGCTCTCATCGTGATAGAGCGTACGATACCTTTGGATGATGTGGTGGTGACGGGTGATCAGATCGATGCTGCTATCAACCAGCGGCTGATAGAGAATATCTTCTTCAAGAATTCTCCCCTCCATGATGGCGCAGTCGTCGTCGCTAATAAACGAATCAAGGCCGCAGGCTGTATCCTGCCTGTGAGTCATGACCTCGATATTCCAAAGGAACTGGGACTGCGGCATCGTGCTGCCATGGGTATCTCGCAGGAGAGCGACGCCCTGGCTGTTGTGGTGTCGGAAGAGACGGGAGGCATCTCTGTGGCTGTGGGAGGCACCTTCCAACTCCGTCTCTCGGCAGAAGAACTGGAGAGTATCCTGACCAAGGAACTGGAGTAGCAACGTAAAGGTTTTCATTTAATTTTCTGAAAAAACAGTCGTATTATATATGCTATTCGGATTATTTTTATTATCTTTGCAGACTACAAGACAAATAGGAATTTATAATAATAGCGAACTATGGATTTATTAAGTCAAATTGTAGCGCGTGCTAAGTCAAACAAGCAGCGCATCGTGCTCCCCGAAGCAGAGGAGGAGCGTACACTTCGTGCAGCCGACAAGGCTCTGGCTGACGACATCGCAGACATCATTCTGATTGGTAATCCTGATGAGATCTTCAAACTGGCTAAGGAGTGGGGGCTGAACCATGTAGACAAGGCCACCATCATCGATCCGGAGAACAATCCGAAGGCTGAGGAGTATGCCCAGAAACTGGAGGAACTCCGTCGTAAGAAAGGCATGACGATTGAGCAGGCCCGTGAACTGATGAAGAACCCGCTCTATCTGGGTTGTATGATCATCAAGACGGAGGGTGCTGACGGTCAGATTTCTGGTGCCCTCTCTACTACAGGCGACACCCTGCGCCCTGCTCTCCAGATTATCAAGTGCGCTCCTGGCATCTCTTGCGTCAGTGGTGGCTTGCTGCTGATTACCAAGCAGCCTCAATATGGTGAGAATGGTGTGCTGGTCATTGGTGACGTGGCTGTAACGCCGATGCCCGATGCCAATCAGTTGGCACAGATTGCTGTATGCACGGCACAGACCGCTAAGGCTGTGGCAGGTTTCGCTGAGCCCAGAGTGGCTATGCTGAGTTTCTCGACGAAGGGTAGCGCCACACATGAGGTGGTAGACAAGGTGATCGAGGCTACAAATCTGGTGAGGAAGATGGATCCAGAACTGAAGGTCGACGGTGAACTTCAGGCTGATGCCGCTCTCGTACCTTCCGTGGGTGCCAAGAAGGCTCCAGGCTCAACGATTGCTGGTAAAGCCAACGTGCTCGTATTCCCCAATCTGGAAGTAGGAAACATCGGCTACAAACTTGTTCAGCGCTTAGGCGATGCCATCGCCATCGGCCCGATCTTGCAAGGTATAGCCCGTCCAGTGAATGACCTCTCTCGTGGCTGTTCTGTCGATGACATCTATTATATGATTGCCATTACAGCCTGCCAGGCTATGGATGCGAAGAAGTAAGTTTTTGGTAATGTTTATTGTTTAAAGTTTATAGTTTAAAGTTTATAGTTTATAGATGATAACCTGGCAAGCCACTCGTTCTGCCTATAGAAGTAATCATCTATAAACTATAAACAGTAAACTATAAACAGAAAGAAAAGATTATGAAAATATTAGTTTTGAATTGTGGTTCGTCGTCGATTAAGTATGCCTTGTACAATATGGACGACAAGAGCGTGATGACCAGCGGTGGCGCTGAGCGCGTTGGCCTTGATGGCTCTTTTGTGAAAGTGAAACTTGCCAATGGTGAGAAGAAGCAGATTATGCATGATATACCCGAGCATACCGAGGGCGTGAAGTTTATCTTCTCTCTGTTGACGGATCCTGAGATTGGTGTTATCAAGAGCCTTGATGAGATTGATGCCGTAGGTCATCGTATGGTGCATGGCGGTGAGAAGTTCAATAAGTCTGTCATCCTTACCGATGAAGTGCTGAAGGCTTTTGAAGAGTGCTCGGATTTGGCTCCGCTGCACAATCCTGCCAACCTGAAAGGCGTGAATGCCGTGAAGGAACTGATGCCAGGGCTGCCGCAGGTGGGCGTTTTCGATACGGCTTTCCATCAGACCATGCCTCCAAAGGCCTATATGTATGCTATTCCCTATGAGTTGTATGAGAAGTATGGCATCCGCCGTTATGGTTTTCATGGAACCTCTCATCGCTATGTCTCTCAGCGTGCCTGTGAGTTCCTCGGCATCCCTGCGCAAGGCACGAAGATGGTGACCTGTCACGTTGGCAATGGTGGTTCTATCGCCGCTGTCGTAGATGGCAAGTGCATCGATACCTCGATGGGTCTGACTCCCCTGGAGGGTCTGATGATGGGCACTCGCGCTGGCGATATCGATGGCGGTGCTGTGACATTCATTGAGAAGAAACTGGGTCTTGATGCTGACGGCATGTCGAACCTGCTCAACAAGAAGAGTGGTGTGGCTGGTATCACAGGTGGCTCAAGCGACATGCGCGACGTTGAGAATGCGGCCAAGAGTGGTGATGAGCATGCCAAGCTGGCTCAGGATATGTATTTCTATCGCATCAAGAAGTATATCGGTGCCTATGCAGCAGCCATGGGTGGTCTCGACGTCATCGTGTTCACCGCCGGTGTTGGTGAGAACCAGATTGGCATGCGTTCTGAGGTCTGCAAGAACATGGAGTTCCTTGGTATCAAGTTCGATGAGGAGAAGAACAAAGTGCGTGGTGAGGAGGCAGTCATCTCTGCAGACGACTCTAAGGTGAAAGTAGTTGTTATTCCTACCGACGAGGAACTGATGATCGCCACAGACACGATGAACTTGCTGTAGAAACGTTTCCCTGATATGTAAAAAAGGCGGCCAGAAATGGCTGCTTTTTTTTATAACTGGAGTATTTGTATCAAGAAAGAGTGCGAATTAACATAAAAAATCGTAAAGAGACTTTAAATGTCAGATAAAAGTATTACCTTTGTGCCCTATTATTGTTTTTGATCAGGTAGATTATTATAGTTTGATATGAAGAGATTTGCGTTTATAGTATTGGTATTGGCCTGTCTTGTTTCCTGTAAGACAGACTTGACTGATATCGAGAATCGTATTACTGAAGTGGAAAAGCATGGACAGACATTAGACAGCAAGACGAAACAGTTGATGGATGAGAGCAAGCGCCTTTCCGATGATATTAAGGAACTTCAAAAGAAAAGTGAAGAACTTGGCCGAGAGAGTAATGAACTTCAACGAGAAGAGGAGGAACTTGAGAAGGCCAATCAGGCACTTAAAGATGAACTTCAGGCTCTGAAAACAAAGAGTATAGAATTGGCGACAGAAATCTTGAACTTGCAAGAAGAGGGAAAAGTTCTGTCTGGTTCTTTTGATAATCTGAAAGCTGAGAATGATTTGCTTGTGAAGGAATGGAATGCCATGCTGGAACTGATAGAAGAGTCACAGAGGACGATAGAGCAGTTGAATGAGAAAATCAATCAGACATATCCGAAGTTGCTGCACATGGAATTCCTGGCTTCAGAGAATCCTTTAGAGTTGGTTGAGGATGCTGAGTGCGAGATTATTGGTGACAGTGTCGTTGAGTGCAGAGTGCTGAATCTGATGAGTGCTAAGAATCTGATTCCACGATTCCGATTTACTGGTGACTATGTGACGATTGGTGGTCAGGTGGCTCTAAGTAGCAAGACCATGTTTGATTTTAGCAAAGAGTTAGTCCTCGTAGTCCATTCTGGGGAGAAGACCAAAGAATATATAGTCAACGTCAGTGCATATACCGGCCTTCCCACTCTGTGGGCAGAGACAAATGGCCGTTCTTTGAAGGATGCCAATTATTATTATAAAAGTACTTTCAGCCTTGTAGATAATGTTGGTTATGAGGGTAAGGGCAGTCTCCCAGAAACTACTGGTAGGATTATGGCAATGGGCTCTCTTCGATACTATAAGCAGGCTGACGGGTCAGGTGGTACGGAGCCGGGTAAGAATGATTATAGGTTGAATTTCTCAAACGCCGTACCGATGTTGGACATGCCATCACATACAGACTGGAGATTAGTTCCCAATGTAAATGATGTTACTATGTTACATAATCAGACGGCTTTTTATATGAGTTTGATGAGTAACCTGGATTATACGCCGCGCTATCGTTATGTAGACTTAATGTTTAATGGTCGCTATTCGGGAACTTATATGTTGGGAGAAAGCCTTAGTGCTGATACGAGAAGAGTAGATGTTGGTGTTGACGGCTATATCCTGAATATCAGTTCGGTCACGTCAGGTTCCGCATTTACGACTACGTATCTTGAACAGCCAGTGAGCATATTGCACCCTTCTTCCCAGTCGGCAGCAGTGGTTAATTATATTGCTAGTTTTGTAAAAGATGCAGAGAATGTATTATTCTCATCATACTTCACGGACGAGTCTGGTGGGTGGCAGAAGTATTTGGACATGAATTCCTTTGTTGATTGGTATCTGATTAATGAGATCGCCAAGAACTCCAAAGGGGCTTTTATGACTAATTGCATCATGAATTACAGACGTGGTGGTAAGTTGAAGATGGGACCAATATGGGATTTTGAAACGGCTTTTGGTAATGCTGGAAAAACAAGTTCTAACGGATTTGTCATTAAGGATGTCAGGTGGTATAAGCGTTTATTCCAGGATCCTGTGTTCGTAGCCAAGGTGAAAGAACGTTTTGATTATTTCTTTAATCATCAGGAGGATATCATCAAGAATATAAACGAAAGTGCCCAATACCTTAAGTATGCCATTCAGGAAGACAATACAAAGTGGGATACATTTCTGCCATATAAGTCTTCTGGTGCAGATACTTGGATTTTGTACCAGGGTCAGGTAAGCAGTATGAAAAGTTGGTTTACAGAGCGAATGAGATGGCTTAAGGAGCAGTTTGATGCAATGTGATGGGTTTGATAATTATGAAGAAGAGTATGAAAAAGTTCTTATTCATAGCTTTTGTCCTTTTAGGCATTGTGGCCTGCAAAGAAGATCTCTCGGAATATTATAACCGTCTTGAACAGCGCGAGGCCTTGAATAAACGTGTTGAGGATGATAATGCTTCTCTTGAAGCCCAAAACGTTAAACAGGCTGCTCAGAATGACAATCAAGATGCAGAGAATGAAGCCCAGGCTCTCCGCAATGAAGAAATCAGGAAATGGAATGCTGAGCAGATACTGAGAAATGCTGAGCAGGGAATTCTGAACGATGCCATGTCTTCTGTTTTGGACTCCTTGTTAAGAGAAAGAGATTTGGTTCTTGTTCAAAATACGGATTTGTCGGGAAAAGCAAAGGACCAGGCTCAAATCAATGCAGATCAGGCACAGCGCAATGGACAACTTCGACTGATGTGGGAAGCCTTGCAACAGAGACTTGATAGTCTGGAGAGAGTTCTTGAAGAACGTGTGGAACCGAAACTCCTCACTATGGAATTTGTGACGGCAGACAACAATTCGTTGAGAGAAAATACAAAATGCAAAATCGTCGGCGATAGCATTATCGAGTGTTGGTTATCAGGAACGACAAATAGCAAAGTCCTGAAACCCCGTTTTACCTTTGAGGGTACAATGGTGGTTATCGACGGTTTCGAAGCAGAGAGTGGAAAAACCGAAATAGACTTCACAAGACCAAGAACGGTGCTTGTTGCTACGTCAGACAAGAAGAGATACTACACCATTTATGTCCATTCCTTTACCGGGCTTCCCATGATGACTCTTACTACTGACGGCCTTCGGGAGGTTACTTCAAAGGAAACGTATATCGGGGCAACTTTGACGTTAAGGGAAGATGTGAGGACACGTGCCGCTGGTGACTATGTGGAATCGAGGGTTAACGTCAAGGGACGTGGCAACTCCAGTTGGAAATTCCCCAAAAAGCCTCTTCGTCTCAAATTTGATGAGAAGATATCCTTGTTGGATATGCACAAAGACAAATCGTGGGTGCTGATCCCTAACTATAACGACAAGTCGATGCTGCGCAACAGACTGGCTTTCTATATGAGCAGTATTAGCAATATGGACTACACCCCTGAAAGTCATTTTGTAGATTTCACTTTTAATGGTAAATACTGGGGAACCTACCTGTTGTGTGAGAAATTGAAGATTGCCAAACACCGGGTGAATGTTGGAGATGATGGTTTCTTGTTTGAGATTGACAGTCGGGCGTCGGGGGAGGCTGATTCTCGGTATTTTGCTGTACCCCACTTAGAGAACGTTGTCAATATTAAGGATCCCGAAGTGCAATATGGTGATGCTAATTACAATTACGCCAAGGATTTTGTGAATAAAGCTGACCAAGCTTTGTTTAGTAGTAATTTTACCAATCTGGCAACAGGCTGGCAGGCATATATGGATATGGATTCTTTTGTTGACTGGTACCTTATTCAGGAGATTGGCAAGAATCTCGATGGTTTTTATGATACCAGTTGTTTTATGCATCTTACCCGTGGTGGAAAGTTGATGATGGGTCCGATGTGGGATATGGACGTGGCATACGGTAATATGAGTCAGGCGAACCAGACATGTTACGACCCGAAAGGCTTCTACATCAAATATGTTAAGTGGTATACTCGTCTGTTTAAAGATCCGTCTTTCGTGAGAAGAGTAAAAGAGCGCTTCAATTATTTCTATAGGCATCAGAATGACATCTTAGCCTATATCAATGCTGATGCGCAATATCTGAAATACTCCGCTCTGGAGAACAATAATGTGTGGCATGTGTTGAATATCAAAACATGGCCTAATTACAACATCTGGGGAAGTTATCAGAATGAAGTTCAAGAACTGAAAGTATGGTTCACCAACCGCATGGAATGGCTGAAGACCCAGTTTGATCAGATGTGAGCAGATAAGTATATAAACAAATGATAGGACCAGCAGATGTTGGCCCTATCATTTTAGATAACAGTTTTATAAAGGGTGCCTTGGTTATAGCAGCCAGAAAGCACATCCAGTATCTCTTCTTCTGTCGAGAGGTTGAAGTCACCGGGGATGGTGTTCTTTAGGGCTGCGGCTGCAAGGGAATAGTTCAGTTGCATCTGCTTGTCATCAGGGAACAGACTGATGGCGTGTAGCCAACCGCCCATGAAAGCGTCGCCAACACCGACGGGATCGATAACATCGGGTATATCCATAATGGGAGATTGCAACAGTTCACCATCCGTCCAGAGCAGTCCTGTCAGCGTGTGATGCTTCGAAGAGACTTCGTTGCGCATACCCATCATCCAGTTTTTCAGTCGAGGGTATTGCTCGTGTAGTTCGTCAAACCATTCGCGATACTCGTCCATCTGCATCTTGAACGTAGAATCGATAGCCGTAAAAGGTGGCTGTGGATGTTGGCTCAGCCAATCGAACTCGACGGCATCGCCGAACATCATATCGCTTCGTGAGAGCATCTTGCTGAGTGTCTCACGGGGATTGGCGCCCTCATATTTCCAAAGGTTCTTACGGTAGTTGATGTCGAAGCATATGGTGACTCCCATCTCGTCTGCGATATCAAGGGCCTCGAACGTGGCGTCGGCAGCCTGTTGTGAGATAGCTGCCGTGATGCCTGATACATGGAAATAAGCACAGTCTTTAAGAATCTCACGCCAAGGTATCATGCCAGGCCTGAGGTCGAAATAGGCAGAGTTGGCGCGATCGTAGATGACCTTCGGAGGCCTCATGCCTGCTGCCGGCTCGAAATAGTAGGTGCCGATACGTTGTCCGCCATAAAGCACATGGCTGGTGTCCACGCCCAACTGCGCCAGGTTCATCGCTCCGGCATGGCCTACAGGGGTATCAGGCAGACGGGTGATATAGGTGACGTTCTCTCCTTGCGTGGCAAGCGACACGGCCACATTAGCCTCGCTGCCACCATACTTGCTGGTAAACGTATCGCCCTGTGTCAGTCGTAGGTGGTCATTCTTCGAGAATCGGAGAAGCAACTCTCCAAAGGTTACGATCTTTTTCATTAGTAATTATTGCTTAATAAAATAATGAGTGTTTGATGCTTATGATTAGTTTTTATGCTGATGATTCTAAACATATCCGTATTTTCTTCTGCACTTGTCAGGTAACTCTCCTAAGGTTTACTCTCGCCCTCGATGTACTGCGACATCAGCAGGTGGTCTCCGTCATAGACGATATAAGTGAAGTGGCTGATCCAGTCGCCGAGGATTATCATCCGTGCCTTTTTCGTCAGTTGGAGGTCGAGTTCGATATGGCGATGGCCATAGATGAAGTAGTCGACATTGGAATGATACTGGATATATTTCTTCGTATAGAGCACGAGATGCTCACGGTTTTCTCCCATGTAGGCAGGCTCCTCGCCGTTAGGCCGCTTCAGCCGCGAGTGCTTGGCCCAGTTCAGTCCGAGCCACATGCCCCAGCGGGGATGTATGGCCGAAAACATCCATTGGCACATGGGCGAATGGAAGATGCTGCGAATGAACTTAAACGACTTACTGGGGTCGCCGAGCCCGTCGCCGTGGGCCAGGAAGAACATCTTTCCGTAGATCTCCGTTGTCTCAGGCTGCTTGTGCAGGATGACGCCACACTCCTTCTCCAGATAGTCGTAGGCCCATATGTCGTGATTGCCCGTGAAGTAATGCACCTCGACGCCCATGTCCGTCAGTTCTGAGATTTTCCCAAGGAATCGGGTGAAGCCCTTCGGCACCACATATTTATATTCATACCAGAAGTCGAACATGTCGCCCAGCAGATACACTGCCGCCGCCTTCTCCTTGATGGAGTCGAGGAATCGCACGAGTCGGCGCTCCTGCATCCTCTGGTGCGGAACGGCCAGCGACCCTAAATGCGCATCGGAAAGGAAATATATCGGTTTCATCTTTTCACTTTTTCACCTTTTCATTTTTAATCGAATCCCAGTTCCACTCTTGCCTCTTCGCTCATCATCGACTGGTCCCAGGCCGGTTCGAAGACGAGGTTCACGTTCGTTGACTTCACGCCCTCGACGCTCTCCACCTTTGTGCGTACATCTTCTAATATATAGTCGGCGGCAGGGCAGTTGGGAGCCGTAAAGGTCATCTCCAGGTCCACGGAGTAGTCCTCCTGCACATCGATCTTGTAGATCATTCCCAAGTCATAGATGTTGACGGGAATCTCGGGGTCGTAGACGGTCTTCAGCACATCCACGATCCGCTCTTCTATCTGAGTCTTCTCTTCCTGTGTCATATCAGCTGCAAAGGTAGTGAAAATAATCGATTCACGGATGAGGTTTTATGATTTATTTGTCTGTTTGGCGCTTTTTTCTGCTTTTGCGAACGGCTCAGTGTGGGTAAGGACGGTAGTTTCGCTTTTGTTTCCCTGAGGGAAACTGTTGGTTTCTCCCATCGGAACTGTTGGTTTCTCTAAGGGAAACTAACAGTACAGACCGTCTGAACAAACGTAAACTGCCAGTCTTATGTCAGCACAGTCCCTGTTCGTGGAAGGAATAGTACTGCCCGTCAGTCACGATGACATGATCCAGGAAGTAGATGTTCATCACCTCGCAAGCCCTTTTGATGCTCTTCGTCAGCTCTTTGTCGACATGGCTGGGGGTGAGGTTGCCGGAGGGGTGGTTGTGACAGACGGCGAGGATGGTGCAGTTGGCGAGGACAGCTTCCTTCATGACAATACGGATGTCGACAGGTGTTTCCGTGATGCCGCCACGTGAGATGCGCACCTTCTTGATGAGGCGGTAGTGCTGGTTCATCAGCAGTGCCCAGAACTCCTCGACGTAGAGGTCCTGCATCACAGGGCGCATGTGGTTGTAGATACGGGTGGCAGTACCTAAGTCTGGCCGTTCCTCAGGCGTTTCAGCCTGTCGACGCTTGCCCAGTTCACAGGCTGCAAGGATGGAAATGGCCTTTGCCTCGCCAATACCAGTGTAAGTGCAGAGTTCACGGATGGGCATCTTGCCCAGTGTGTTCAGGTTGTTGTTGCAGTCAGCGAGGATGCGCTTCATCAGGTCTACGGCACTCTCTTTCTGCGAGCCAGAGCCGATTAGGATTGCCAGCAGTTCTGCATTCGTCAGATTTTCAGCACCGCTTGATGCCATCTTCTCTCGTGGACGGTCTTCTTCCGCCCATTGATTGATGTTGAGTTTCTCCATAGTGCTTCATTTAAGTTTTAAAGGGTTGTTATTTGTAGAACGTTTTTTCGAAGGCTGTGAATTCGTCTTGTCGTAGCACGCACCGTTTCCACCATGATTCGATAAAGCCCAAACCGTACCCCATCAGTTGGACGAAGGCCGCAGGGATGGATAGTAGCCCTACTTTCAGGCTCCTGTTCTTGATGGCCGAGTCGATGCAGATCAGCAGACTATATAATATAATAGGTATCCATGGACTGAAGCACATCCAGTAGAACTGGTCGCGGTCGACGTAGTGCATCAGTGCCCGTCCTACGGCAGAGATGAGTATCAGCGCAATGACACCTACGGTGAATACCGTCGGCAGCAGATGGACGAGTTTCATTGTGCCGGGATGGCGCTTCTCAAGATTGATACGGGCAATGCCGCTGTTATACACCTGACGGAAGAACTTCTTGAAGTCTGTACGCCGTTTGTGCCATACCCAGGCTTCAGGGAAAAGTCTTGGACTATAGCCCGCCTCTACGATGCGGTAGGAGAAATCGATATCCTCGCCAAAGCGCATCTTCGTGAATCCTCCTAACTGTAGATATACATCACGGCGGATGCCCATATTAAACGAACGGGGATAGAACTTGTCGAGTTTGGCCTTGCCGCCTCGGATGCCGCCCGTGGTGAAGAACGAAGTCATCGAATAACTGATGGCCTTCTGCACAGGAGTGAACGATGGGTGGGCTGCGTCTGGACCACCAAAGGCGACAATCGGAGGTACGGTGGTGCGGTGGTACGGTGGCGCGAGATTACTTTCATCCTCTGAACATTTCTCGTACCTCCGCACCTCCGCACCCCCGTACCCCCGAATTTCTCTATCAACTGCTGCCAAATAGCCTTCAGGCAGCACGACATCAGAGTCGAGAATGATGAGCCATTCGCCGTTGGCACGCTCAGCACCGTAGTTGCGACTCTGCCCTGGACCGCTGTTCTCCTTGTTGTAATAATGCAAAGCAAGGATGCCTGCGTACTTGTCGCAAACATCCTTGCAGGTCTTTACCGATCCGTCCTCCACAATAATCACTTCGAAGTCCTTCTGTGTCTGATTAGATAGGCTTTCGAGGAGTTCGCCCACTTCATCGGGACGATTGTATACGGGGACGATGATCGAGTATTTCATTATTCTTTCACGCGCTGCAGATAACTGCCGTCACGAGTGTCAACCTGGATGAGGTCTCCTTCGTTGATGAACAGGGGCACACGCACCTCAACGCCAGTCTCCAGCGTAGCAGGCTTTAGGGTGTTGGTAGCGGTGTCGCCCTTGATACCCGGCTCAGAGTGAGTGACGCGAAGAATGGTCTTTACGGGCATCTCGGCATAGAGGATGGTGCCGTCGGTAGTATCGGAAACGACCTCCACGATGTCGCTCTCCTTCATATACTCATGGCCGATCACGAGTTCGTTGTCGATGGGAATCTGCTCAAAGGTCTCCTGGTTCATGAAGATACGACCGCTCTGGTCCTCATAGAGATACTGATAGGGACGACGCTCGATAATCACGTCCTCCAACTTCTCACCGATGTTGAAGCGGCGCTCCAGTACGCGGCCGTCGCTGACGTTCTTGACTTTGATGATCATGATTGTGTTACCCTTGCCTGGCTTGCGGTGCTGGAAATCGATGCACACCCAGATGCCACCGTCCATGCGAATGGCGGTGCCTTTTTTAATGTCTTGTGAATTAATCATATACCTATAAATGTTACTTTTGTATCGTTTTCGGGTGCAAAGTTACGCAAATTCTCGAAAAAAACACAAAAAGTTGCACTAAAATTCGAATATTTCTTGCGTAATTCAAAAGAAATGAGTACTTTTGCACCCCAAAACGTTGAATTTGAACAAATAAATAATTATAAGAAGCAATGAAAAGAACATTTCAGCCGCACAATCGCCGTCGCGTCAACAAGCACGGCTTCCGTGAGAGAATGGCCACCAAGAATGGTCGCCGCGTACTGGCTGCCCGCCGTGCTAAGGGCCGCAAGAAGTTAACGGTTTCTGATGAGAACCACGGCAAGTAATTCCTGCCTAGGTCATCGAAATTCCGGATAAAACAGAGTGAAGTGGAGAGCGATCTTCACTTCTTTCTGTTTTTATCCCCTTATTATTTGGTTATCTGCTCACTTATTCGTACCTTTGGCTTCGCCGAAAGTACTTTCGTTCGAGAAAACTCAAATAATATTTGGTTATCTGCTCACTTATTCGTACCTTTGCACATGATAAATTAAGTAATCAGATGAAAGTAAAGGAATTCTTCGGAAAGTTTGCAAGTCCTTTCCTATGGTGCAATCTGTTGGCGATGCTGATAGTCGTTGTGCTTTTGGCACTGGGTGTGAAATATGGACTCGATTGGTATACTCGACATGGCGAAGGCGTCAGGGTGCCTAAAGTGGAGGGTATGGACTATGCCAGGGCTCGTAGTCTGTTAGAGGGCTATGGTCTGAATGTAATGGTCAGTGATTCGGGCTACAATAAGTCGATGGCCGCAAATAGCATTCTCATACAGAACCCTGGTGCAGGTACGACGGTGAAGATGGGACATACGATCTATGTGACGGTCAATTCCCCCTCGTCGCCATCGTTCCCCATCCCTGATGTTGTTGACAACAGCAGTTACCGTGAGGCTGAGGCTAAACTCATGGCGCTGGGTTTCAAACTGACTCCACCCCAGGAGGTGGCTGGCGAAAAAGACTGGGTCTATGGCATACTCAGTCACGGTCGTCGTGTATCCGCCGGTGACCATGTCTCTATTGACTCTCCGTTGACGCTGATGATTGGAAGTGGCGAGTACGACTCTGGTGAGGAACTGGAATACATTGAACCGGAATACCGTCTGATGGAGAGCGGTGACGTGGACGAATTTGAAGAGATGTCGGAATGACAGACTATGCAGAAAGGCTACAGCCAGACGAGTTCTCTGATGACGAATTGGAACTGATGTCTGACGGAGACGCTGTGGATGGTGAACTCTACGAGCACTTTCGTATGGAGGTAGACAAGGGACAGGAATCCGTCCGCATTGACAAATACCTCTCCGAGCACCAGCCACACTCCAGCCGTAACCGGATCCAGAAGGCTGCAGATGCAGGGTTCATCCATGTCTGTACTGCCGACGATCAGAAGCAGGGACGGAGTGCCCATCCGGTTAAGAGCAACTACAAGGTGCGCCCTGGCGATGTCATCACCCTGATGCTCGACCGTCCGCACTATGATACAACCATTACGCCAGAGGATATTCCCCTCGAAGTGGTCTACGAAGACGACGACCTCATGGTCATCAATAAGCCTGCAGGCATGGTGGTTCATCCAGGTTGTGGCAACTTCAGCGGAACGTTGGTCAATGCCATTGCCTGGCACTTGAAAGATCTGGAGACCTACGACCCTAACGATCCTGAGGTTGGACTTGTCCATCGAATCGACAAGGATACCAGTGGACTTCTCGTCGTGGCAAAGACACCTGATGCCAAGACCTCCTTAGGCAAGCAGTTCTTCAATAAGACGACCCATCGTAGTTATAATGCACTGGTTTGGGGAAACTTTGTGGAGGATGTAGGAAGGATAGAAGGAAATATCGGTCGTGACCCGAGAGACCGTTTGCGGATGGAGGTGTTCCCTCCTGACTCGGAGATTGGCAAGCCTGCCGTCACCCATTATAAGGTGTTGGAACGATATGGTTATGTCACTCTGGTGGAGTGCATTCTCGAGACGGGACGCACACATCAGATCAGGGCCCACATGAAGCACATCGGCCATCCACTGTTTTGTGACGAACGCTATGGCGGAACGGAAATCCTCCGTGGTGAGCGGACAGCCAGTTACAAGGCATACATCCAGAACTGCTTCAAACTTTGTCCACGGCAGGTGCTCCATGCCCGAACGCTGGGATTCGTCCATCCTTCGACGGGTGTTCAGATGGACTTCACTTCCGAGTGGCCCGAGGATATGGCGGCCCTTATCGACAAGTGGCGCAAATATGTTCGTAATATAGAAATAACGTAATAACACAATAGATATGAAAAACTTCAAAAGAACGATTGCCATCGTCTGTGGTGGCGACTCATCCGAGCACGATGTGTCTTTGCGCTCGGCTCAGGGACTTTACTCCTTCTTCGACAAGGAGCGTTATGATGTCTATATCGTTGACATCAAGGGACAGGATTGGCATGTTGAACTGCATGACGGTACAACAGCCAAGATTGACCGTAACGATTTCTCCTTTATAGAGAACGGAAAGGCCAAGTTGTTCGATTATGCCTATATCACTATCCATGGTACTCCAGGTGAGAACGGTCTGCTGCAAGGCTACTTTGATCTGATTGATCTGCCTTATAGCACCAGTGGCGTGTTGGTAGAGGCTATGACTTTCGATAAGTTCGTACTTAACCAGTATCTTCGTGGTTATGGTGTCAGCGTGGCCGACTCCCTGCTGATCCGTAAGGGCTATGAGGAACTGGTCAGCGATGATGAGGTCGAGGAGCGCATCGGCATGCCCTGCTTCGTGAAACCTGCTGCCGACGGTTCGTCATTTGGCGTCTCTAAGGTGAAGAACAAGGACCAGTTGGCTCCAGCCATCCGCAAGGCGATACTGGAGAGCCCGGAGGTTATGGTCGAGAGTTTCCTTGAAGGGACGGAGATCACACAGGGTATCTACAAGACCCGTGAGAAGACTGTTGTCTTCCCAATCACGGAGGTCGTGACCAGCAATGAGTTTTTCGACTACGACGCCAAGTATAATGGTCAGGTGCAGGAGATCACGCCGGCTCGTATCTCGCCAGAGATAGCAGACCGCGTGTCGAAGATTACCAGCCATATCTATGATATCCTTCATTGCAATGGCATCATCCGCATCGACTATATCATCTCGAAGGAGGGTAAGATATCCATGCTCGAGGTGAACACCACACCGGGTATGACTGCCACCAGTTTCATTCCCCAGCAAGTGCGGGCCGCCGGCCTTGAGATGAAGGATGTGCTTTCGGATATCGTGGAAAACCAACTCGATTAATTAAGAATTTGTAATTATGATTACAGGAGCGGCAGAGTTTGATGAGATTAGGCCATATGAGCCGGAGGAGATGAGGCAGGCGTTCGAGGATTTGCTCAACGATCGCCAGTTCAATGTCATCATGAAGGGCTTTGCTCCGTGGTTGCCGAAGGGCATTCGCAACGGACTGCTCCGACTGGCCTTCACGGGAGTCAAGACACCGCTCGACTTCCAGTTGCGGTTCATGAAGCCCATCGTGAAATACATCATCCGCAAGCACACCGATGGCTGTACTTTCGATGATCATTTGTTGTCAACTGTAAACCAAAGATACACCTTTGTCAGTAACCACCGTGACATCGTACTTGACTCAGCCTTTCTGGATTTGAAACTGGTAGAGGCTGGCTATCCCACTACCGTCGAGATCGGTATCGGCGATAATCTGCTCATCTATCCTTGGATCAAGCGGCTGGTTCGAATGAATAAGGCCTTCACTGTTCGCCGCGGTCTCTCTCTTCGTGAGACACTGGCTGCCTCACAACTGATGAGCCGATACATTCATTTTGCCGTGACGCAGAAGAAAGAGAATATATGGATTGCCCAGCGAGAGGGTAGGGCGAAAGACTCTGACGACCGTACACAGGAGGCTGTGTTGAAGATGTTGGCGATGGGTGGCGACCTCCATGAACTGAATATCGTACCCTTGACCATCAGTTACGAATACGATCCCTGTGACTATCTCAAGGCCCAGGAGTTCCAGCAGAAACGCGACAACCCCGCCTTTAAGAAGTCAAGACAGGATGACCTCGACAATATGAAGACGGGCATCTTCGGCTATAAGGGCCGTGTCGTCTATCGGGCTGCTGCACCTGTATGCACCTGGCTCGACGAACTGTCCGACCTGCCTAAGACCGAGTATTACAAGGCGGTGGCCGAACGGATGGACAAGGAGATCCATCGGAATTACGAGTTGTTCCCGTGCAACTATATTGCTCTTGACGAACTTCATGGTGATACGGCCAATGCCGCTCACTACACAAAGACAGACAAGCAGCGCTTCGAGGCCTATATGGCTGGGCAGATAGCCAAGATTACTCTCGACAACAAGGATGAGGCTTTCCTTCGCGAACGTATCCTTACCATGTATGCTAATCCAGCGATAAATAAAGGTAAAAGTGAACAGTGAACAGTGAAAAATTTGCTGCCGCATTATGTTAGGTGAAGTGTGAAAGTGAATAAATTGACAGTGAATATGAAGATCAATTGCAAAGAATACCGGTGTGTGATGAAACGACAGATAACTGCTGCTTCAACAGTCCTTCTCTGGGCGGTAGCATTTTTTTCACTTTTCACTGTTCACTTTTACCTTCTCTCCTGCACTCAGGATACCTATGACAAGGGCGATGGACCGTACTCTCTGATGCGTGGCGATTTTGTCGAGGCGCAGGTGGGTACAGACAAGAGTATCGTCTCCCTCACTACTGATGAAGGTGAGACCCTGCCTTTGTCGCAGCCCTATGCCGCCAAATGGATCACCCGGTCTGATACGGTCTATCGCTGTATGCTATATTATAATAAGGTACGCGATAGTAAGGGCCAATATGTGGCTGAGGCGATCTCTGTAGGCGAAGTGCCTTGTCCGACGGTGATTAACCTTGCAGAAATGGAGATGCCGATGAAGACGGACCCCGTGAAGTTTGAGAGTGCCTGGCTGAGCAAGTCCGGCAGATATCTCAATCTGAGTTTCTCCTTGATGACGGGAACTGCAGATGATAATGAGGCCATTCACTTGTTGCGTGTCGTTCAGGATGAGGTGACTGAGCATCCGGATGGCACAAAGACCAGCCATCTCCGTCTGTACCACAATCAGGCAGGTGTTCCGGAATACTATTCGGTGAAGGTCTATGCCAGCATCCTCACCTCACAGATCCCTACAGACTCAGTCTGTATCTCCATCAACACTTATAAGGGGATGGTCGCGAAGACCTTCAAGTTACGGTAATGTCAATGATGAAAGCCAGGATAGCCATATTCGTTTCAGCGGTCATAGTCGTCTTCTGTTTCTTCCAGTTCTGGTACCCTTATCACTTCTTCTATCATGAGCAGAACCAGATCTTCCTTTGGGAATGGGCTTACGTTTCAGGTCTTTTCCAAAAAGCAGGCGGGCTTGCGTCGCTGATAGGCGAATTCCTGACTCAGTTTTATTATTACCTGTATGCCGGGGCAACGATCCTGACCCTCTGCATCGCATTGGCTGGCTTGTTGATGTATACGACGCTGACAAACCTGAAGGTAAACGCCTGGATGGCACTGGCGGTGGGACTTTGCGTGATGGCATTCCTGACCGTGTGCCATTTCAGTGTCAGTTATAAGTTGTCGTCTACTGTTAGCATCGTGGGTTGGCTGCTGTTCTTATGGGTCGCCTCTACCGTCAGGGCCAAAGGGCTGCGGCTGGTGTGTATGCTGGTGGTATTGCTGCCGTCATACCTGTTCTTCGGCACACCGGAGATAAAGCGCCTGCAGGCTCCCGACTTCGTCTTGGAGAAGAATTTCGCCGTAGACAATGAATATCGCTTTGGCAATTATGACAAGGTGCTCGACATCGTCAGGACTTCTGACGGCTGGACGGACCAGATGCTGTTCTTCTACAATCTCATCTATGCCCAGCGTGGTCAACTGCCTGACCATCTGCTCGACTTCTCCTCCAACTATCTCGGCACGTTTGAGAAGATTGGTCCTGAAACGCCTCGCCTGACTATCAACAACATGAACGAACTCTACTGGGTCTTAGGTGATATGACCTTCACGGAGCGTGCCGCCATGATGACCAATGTCTTCTCGCCAGAGAACCGCAATGTCAGGATGATGAAGCGCCTGGCAGAATGTAATATCGTCAGTGGCGACAGTATTGCTGCGCAGAAATATCTCCGTATACTTGGCAAGACCTTCGTCTATAGCGGTTGGGCAGAGGCGACACAGCAACATCTGGCTCAAGGGCAGTTGCCTCCCTATCTGGCCCAGAAGACACCTTTCGTCAATCATCGCGACACCATCACCATCAGCGATAATGCCCATTTCCTGATGATGCAGTTGCTGGATCACAATCCAGACAATATGATTGCACTCGACTATATTCTCTGTAGCGACCTCCTGCTGAAAGACATCACGAACTTCAAGCGCGACTATGATCGATACTGCTCTGACAAACCACGTCTGAAGCCTCTTTATCAGGAGGCCCTGTGCATTTGGCTGGCTGGCACCCAGGCTTCACAGGAAGAGTGGCAGCAATATATCAAGATGAACGATGTGATGCAGCGGTTTGTTGAATATAACAACCAGCGTGGCAATCCCCGTTTCAAGGGGACTTATTGGTATTACTTTGACAAGATAAAGGCTCCGGAGATATAGTTATAGTTTACAGTTTACGGTTTACAGTTTACAGATGATTACCAAGATAAACAGAAATGGTGGCAAGAAGGGCGTGCGAGGTATTCTCTCACCTCTCATATTCCTCATCCTATTATCCTGCACACCGACACCAGAGAACGTGCAGAAGAGCAGCGACCTGCCGTCCATCTATCCAGACTACTGTAATGTGACGATTCCAGAGAATATCGCTCCTCTGAATTTCCTGTTTCGGGCTGATTGCGAGGCTATCGAGGTGAAGGCTGGGGAGTTGCGTATCAACGCCCGTGGCAATGAGGTTGTCTTCGATATTGACGACTGGAAGGGCATGCTTTCTCAGAATGCAGGCAAAGAGATTGAGGTTACCGTCTCGGCCTTGATTAATGACCAGTGGATTGAGTATCAACCCTTCCGATGGCAGGTCGTCAAAGACAAGATTGATCCCTATCTCACCTATCGTCTGATAGAGCCAGACTATGAAATATGGAATAACGTGCAGATTCAGCAGCGTTGCGTCGAGAACTTCGACGTGAATGCCATAGGTCATTACGAGCAGTTGGAGAACCGCTGCATGAACTGCCACACCTTCGCCAGCCAGGACCCCAACCTCTCTATGATGTATGTCCGTGGGCCTAACGGTGGCGCCATCCTTAATCAGAATGGGCGACTCAGCAAACTCGACATCCCGGGCAGCGTCTATTTCGGCTTCAGTCCTTCAGGCCGTTATATCACTTACTCTACCCAGAAGATCATCCCCGCCTTCCACAGCATGCCGAGCAAGCGCCTGGAGGTCTTCGATGCCACCTCGAATGTCTATGTGGCTGATATGCAGGAGCATCGTGTCATCTCCTCTCCCTTGCTGAGCGACAGCCTGAAGTTCGAGACCTTCCCCACTTTCTCGCCAGACGGCAAATACATCTACTATTGCGTGGCCGACAGTGTCAGCCTGCCTCGTGACATCAAGAATCTCCAGTACCGCCTTGTGCGCATCCCCTTCGATGAGGCCACTGGCACCATCGGAAGTCGGATAGAATCGTGGAGTGTGGAGGGTGGAGTGTGGAGTGAGAATAGCCCTGCTGCTGACAATGCCGCCACTAAGAGTAATCTCCCTCCACCCTCCACCCTCCACACTCCTCGAAAATCCTCCGTCTGCCACCCCCGCATCAGCCCTGACGGCCGCTATCTGCTCTATACCGTCGCCGACTACGGCACCTTCCCCATCTGGCATCCGGAGGCCGACCTCCAGTTGATGGATCTTCAGACTGGCACCGTCGACACCCTCGCCATCGTCAACAGCGAGAAGAGCGACACTTATCACTCCTGGTCATCCAACAGCCGCTGGTTTGTCTTCGCCTCGAAGCGCGACGACGGGCTCTATGGAAAGCCCTATTTCTGCTATATCGACAAGGATGGCAAGGCCCACAAGCCTTTCTGTCTGCCTCAGGAGCATCCGACGTTCTATGACAACAACCTGAAGTCGTTTAATGCTCCCGAACTCGGCAAGGGAAAGGTGCCTTTCGACGTCAACGACGTCGCCAAGGCTATGAAACAAAAGGCAATTAATTTCTCCTGGTGAACTGCGCTGAACACAGCCTTCCCATCGGTCTAAAGACCTTTATTTCACCTTTGTCTCAACACGCTTGTCGGAGGCAATTTCGATGCCGGCTTCGTAGGCATCGAAGTCCACTTTCGTCTTCGTGAAGTCGGGCGTGTTGAATGAATAGAGGCTCTTGCTATAGTATTCCTGAGAATTGCGCTGAGGCAGCAGGAAGGGCTTCGACAACTGTCCCTTATCGTCGATGCTCGCCAGATAAAGGCGGCTGTAGAGTCCGTCGTCACGCCGGCTGGTGAAGACTATCCAATGAGAATTCACGTTCCAGTTATGGTAACTGTCTGCCTTGTCGCTATTGATCTCCTTCATCTCGCGGGCTTCGCCTGTCTGCAGGTCCAAGAGCCACTGGTCACTCTCGTTGTGCCAGATGGAGAAATAGCCGTAGTCCATCAGCGTGAACAGGATATATTTGCCATCGTAAGAGGGACGGGGCCAGGTGAGGCTCTTCCCCATCGCCACAGCGTTGAAGAGCGTGTCCACCTGTTCTCCGAACTTGCCCGTCTCTGGATCGAAGGCAATCTTACAGAGGTTATACTGTTCTTCCTTGTAGTGTTCTGGATATTCCTGTTGCTTGCAGGTCATATAATATAAGGTGTGTCCGTCAGGCGAGAATACAGGGGAGTTCTCGCTCCAGTCCTTGGTCTGCAATAGCGAGTCTGTCAGAATCTCATGCGTCGTGGGATTGTAGACGAAGACATCGCTTGAAAGGTCAAACACCTCAATGCGCTCATCCTTGACGACATGGAATCCCTGACGCGTCTGATTGGTGGAGAAGGCGCAGTATTTGCCACTCGGATGCCAGTAGGGATAGACCATCGAACCACCCAGTAGGTCGTTCTTGGCTTTCAGCCACTCCCGTTGTCCGTCTATTTGGAACATCGTTGCCCCATGATCACCACGGACGTGGAAGACGAACTTCTTGGGATCCGTCTGGTGGGCAGTATGGCAGTTGACGCACATGCCAGGCACCTGGGTGTTCTCGATGATGGCATACTCCTCGAAACTGGAGAGGTCGCGCTGGTAGAGCCCCATCTTGCTATAGACTTCATAGCCTGGGGCGATACGGCGATAGGTCAGTCCCCATTCGTCGAGGCTGTATGGACTGACGTAGACCTTGAAGTCCTTGTATTGCTTCCACTGTCCGTCTTTCTTGGTGCAGACGGTGAAGGTCAGTTCTCCGCCTTTGTTCTGGGCCGTCAGTTCGTGCCAGTCGTCGATATCGAAGTCGGCATAGTCGCCCTGTGTGTGTATCTCCCCGCCCTTCGAGCCACGGACTACGACGTCAACCATTGACCATTGACCATTGACCATTGACCATTGAGCATTGAGCATTGAGCATTGACCATTGAGCATTGAGCATTGATCATTGAGCATTGAGCATTGAACATTGAAGTTCAGCGGGGCGATTTCTGCGGGTATCGTCACGCCGATATAGTCCGGATAGATGGTGGGGAACTCATCCGTCGGGATAGGGTTCTCCACCCGCTGGGTGCAGGAAGCGAATACCATTCCGGCTATCAGAATGGCTTGCCAGGTAATCATCTGTAAACCGTAAACCGTAAACCGTAAACTGTAAACCGTAAACCGTAAACTGTAAACTGTAAACCGTAAACCGTAAACTGTAAACCGCAAACTCCTTCTCATCTCATTCTACTGATTTTGGCTATGGCCTCCCGGACATAGCGTGGATTATAGTTCACCTTACTTTGTACGTAAGATACATAGTTGATGAAGCGCTGGGCATCGCCGTCGAGTAGGGGGGCCATCACCAGATACTGGGTTGCCATCTGGTTATGATGGTTGTGCATGAACAACTGGCCGCAGATCTTGTCCAGTTCATCCTCGCTGAAGAGGAAATCATCCTCAAGCCGGTACTGGCGCAGGGTACCATAGATAGGATGGGCATTGATCTGGGTTTCATCGCCCAGCATGGCCAGGGTCTGTTGTGCCCAGGGACGATAGAAGATGGTCTTGTCCAGCATTTGCAGGTACTTCCTTGCCACATTGTATTCGCCGTTGATGAGGTTTGTTTCTGCCAGGCGCTTGATTACCCTCGCACTCTTGTTGTAGTCAGGGATGGCCTCCATGGCCTCGAAGGCAAAGCGCTGGGCGGTGTTGATGAGTCCGAGATAGAAGTAGATCTCTCCTGACAGTTGGGTGGTGGCGAAATTGCGCTCAAACCGGGGCAGCAGTCCTTCGCTCGTCCGTTGGTAGAAGTCGAAGGCGCGTTCTCCCAGTTGGTTGGTCATCGCCAGGGCGAGGTTGGTGGCACCGACGCTCATCGGCAAGTCGGGTGTCTGCTTCTCTGCTTTGGCGATGATACCCTTCCAGTCTCTGATACGTACCAGATGATCATACTCCATCAGTTCGTATTTCTTCGCATCATAGCCTAAATCCGGACATCCGATGACGGCTGCGCAACATACGACAGCCTCGCACCACACCATCCAGGGCTTCGGCTGTGGCAGTCGCTTGACGACCAGACTCAGAATCCAAATTAAGACCGGGATGACTAACAGTATATAAGGAATAACTTCTGGGAAACGGTAATAGCCGATACCTGTCATCACCCTCGACAGAGGGAACGGCACGAAGTGTGCGCTCAGCAGCATCACAGCCACAGCCCAGACGACGGTTAGCGGCATCACATAAAGGGCTACCAATACCACCATCGGCCCTATCAGCCAGTAGAGCACCGGAATCATGACAATGATTCCTCCCCACCTAATCACCCTACTATCCCTAATCCCCTTTCTCTCTCCAATCATCACCATCACTCCCATCGCCATCAGCAATGCTACGACGTATGTCAGCATCACGCTTTCGTCGCCCATCATATACCATAAGAGCACTGCAGGCAGAAAACTGAGGAAATAGTGCGACTCACAGCGCATCAGCCGCCACGTCAGACGCTGCACCAGCATCATCAGCACGGCGAGGATCATGGCTCCGAGGGTGGGACTGTTATAGAACTGCACCAGAAACTCCGCCACATATCTTGCCAGTCCCCCGGGCTCTGCCATACGCTCAGCGAAGTAGTCGCTGTCGAAGAGGAACATCTGGAACTGCTCCTGATAGGTCAGCGCAAAGGGATAGCGCACTCTCCAGAAGAGGAACACCGCCAGGCCGAACAGGATCGTCATCAGCCAAGGGCTGTATTTATGCGTTAGCAGATTCTTCATTCTTCACTCTTCACTCTTCTACGACCTCGTTCGTGTCGGCATTCATCGTGACAATACGGCCGTCAGGCATCTGGCGCTTATAGGTCAGCGGATAGAGGCCTTTCAGGAAGTCACCCAGCACCTGACCCTCGAGGTTCTTGGCCATCTGACGGGTGTAGTTCTTATAGACCAGATGGAAACTGTCGGCACGCTGCTGGATGTAGTTGGCCTGCACGCTGTCGCCTTGTTTCTTCAGACCTGCGATGTTCCGGCGCATCAGACCCATCTGATGGTTGTGTATCTCCGTCTGCACCTTCCATTGTTCGAGCGAGTCGTTCTGCGGGGTGCCTGTTGCATGGCTGATACTGTCGATGGTCACATGGATGGTGCCTGGCTCTCCGACGACGAGAAGCGGCTGGAGTCCGAAGCGGAAGTGGTAGTCGAGCAGGATCTTATACATCTGCATGGAGTCTGGTTCGAAGTGGAACTTGCCGTCCTTGATCTCCATCGAGTCGACGGTCTCCTTCGTGGCAGGTCCGGAGTTCGGCACCAGGAAGATGCGCTTGCCTTCATACTGTTCTCCATTCACCGTGCCTTCGATATGGCACTTCCCGTCATTGGCCTGCTGACAGCCCAATAATAGTGAAAGAGTGAAAAGGTGAATAAGTGAAACACTCATCACCATCCATTCTTTCCGCTTAATCATAAAATTGAATCTTTTCATATCTTTTCTATTTTAACCTTTTCACTTTTTCACCCTTTCACCTTTTCACCTTTTTCACCTTTTCACCTTTTCACTTTTTCACCTTTTCACCTTTTCACTTTTTCACCTTTTCACTTTTTCACCTTTTCACCTTTACCACCGTTCTTTGGTTGTCAAACACCTGCCGATAGGCCTCGTGGGCATCGAAGTCCACCTTCGTCTTCGTGAAGTCTGGCACGTTGTAGGAGTCCATCATCTCCCGATAGAACTTCCTGGGATGGCGCTGGGGCAGGAGGAAGGGCTTCGTTACCTGACCTTTGCCGTCGATGCTGGCGAGGTAGAGCCGGGCATACATGCCGTCTTCGGCCTTGCTGGTATACACAAACCAGTGGCTGTTCTCGCTCCAGTTGTGGAAACTCTCGGCCCAGCGGCTGTTCAGTGCCTTGAGTTCTTGGTGCTCACCGGTCTGGAGATCCATGAGCCACAGGTCGGCATCATCCTGACAGACAGGGAAGTTGCCACGACTGCTCACACAGTACATCAGCCAGCGCCCGTCGTAACTGGGTCTGACGAGGGTGTAACTCTTGTCGGTGGCTGGCCCGTTCAGCAGCGTATCGACGGTCTCTCCGAATCTGCCACTCTTCGCATCGAAGGCAATCCGGCACAGGCTGCACTTCACTTTCTCATACTCGGCTGGCACCCGGCAGGGCTTGGAGGTGCTGTAGTAGAGCCACTGGCCGTCGTGGGAGAAGGCGGGGAATATCTCCAGGTCCTCTGTCTGCAACAGGGGAGACAGGATGAGTTCATTGCTTCGGGTGTCGAGCACCTCCACGTTGCTGAACCGGTGGTAGACCTCGATGCGCTGGCCGGTGCCGACGAAGAAGGCCTGATGCACGGAGTTGACGGCCATCGCACAGTAGTCACCGTCGGGATGCCAGTAACTGTACGAGCCGGCTGCCTTGGTGGAGTCGGTCTTCGTGTCGAGCCACGTCTGTCTGCCGTCTCGTTGTATCATCGTGCCACCACCCTCACCACGTATCTGCATCGAGATTCTGTCGGGATGGGTGCGGTTGGCGGTATGGCAGTTCATGCATCGGCCGGGAACGACGGTCTCCGTGAGGATGCCGTATTCGTCAAAGGAATTGAGGTCGCGCTGGTAGAGGCCGATGTCGCCACCCACTTCATAGCCGGGCTTGATGCGGCGATAGGTCAGTCCCCACTCGTCGAGCCGATGCTGGCTGACGAAGATGTCAAAGTCCTTGTACTGAGTCCATTTCCCATCTTTCTCGATGCAGACGGTCAGGGTGATTTTTCCGCCTTGGTTCTGTTCTGTCAACTGATGCCAGTCGTCGATATCGAAGTCAGCCCACTCGCCGTTGGTATGGATCTCGCCGCTCTTGCTACCCTTGGCCACGACATCCATGCAGTCGATATCCTCATCGGCAAAGTTGAAGTTCAGTGGGGCGATATCATCAGGGATCGTCACCCCGATATAGTCAGGATAGATCGACGGCAACTGCTCCACCTTTACGACATCCTTTGGCGACGATGTGCAGGATGATATGAGGAAAATGAGAGGTAAGAGGTAAGAGGTGAGAGGTGAGAGAATACCTCGCACGCCCTTCCTAACGCCCTTCCCGTTTGTCTTAGCAATCACCTTCCTGCCGCTCTTCCCGTTCATCCTGGTAATCATCTGTAAACCGTAAACTGTAAACTGTAAACAAACTCCACGCCTCATTGCCCCCTCCTTCCTGCCATCATCCGCTTCACATAGTTGGCATACGGCGAACCTTGCACATTACCCTGCATCTGAATGCAGCGCATCACATCCTGATAGCCCAACGGCATCTGGCGGTAGCCGCCATACTGCTGGGCGGCACCCAAGTACTGTTGGAACCCTTGTACATTCCCGTTCAGCAGCATCTGTGCCAGGAAGTAGTCGAGGGCCATCTTATTGTCTGTGTTGTTCATCAACAGCAACCCGAACATCTTGTCGATCTCGTCATAACTATAGAGGAAGTCATTCTTATATCTCATCTTCCGCAGTTTGCCGTAGACGGGATGCGCATCCACCCCTCTTTCCCCTCCTGAGTAGGAGGGGCTAGGGGTGGTCTGATCCGCCTCAATCATCGCCTCCATCTCCTTGGCCCAATCGCTATAATACAAACTCTTCTTCAGGATGTCGAGTTGCTTCTTGGCCGTCTGATAATGTCCGTTCACGATCATGCACTCCGCAATCCGTTTTGTGCATCGTCCGCTCTTCTTGCCATTGAGGATCGACTCCTGGGTATCAAACATATACCGCTGTGCCGAGTTCACCATCCCCAATCGCCAGAAGGCCTCTGCCGACGGCAGCATCGACGTGAGGTCTCTTGTCCTGGGCATCACCAGCGCATCCTCACCGCTCTGGTAGAAGTCGAACATGCGGTCTGCCAACAGCCGCTTCTGCGACAAGGCCAGATTCACGCAGTTACTCCAGAACGGTGTCTTCACCTGATATGCTCCGGCTCGCTTCACGATCTCGTCCCAGCGCTCATGCCTCACCAGATAGTCCATCCGGATCAGTTCATACATGTCCTTGTCATATCCGCTCCACTGAGGATACTGCAATGGGATGCGATAATAACTGAGCCCCGTCATCGCCATCGGCAACGGCCATTGTGGCAGCAGCCAGGCATAGACTGTCAACTGCACCGCCACGAGCCAGCCCGCCGTCCACAGATGCCGCCATCCTGCCTGCACCAATCTGATTATTACATATATCCAGACCATCGGCCCTATCAGCCAATAGGCGATAGGAATCAAAACCACCTCTCCTATAATCCCTAATCTCCCTAATAACCCTAATCTCCCTACTATCCACCCCATCGCCATCGCCATCACCACCGCCACCGGCCAAGCCAACATCACATTGATATCGCCCATCAGCCACCAAACGATAGCCACAGGTATCATGCTCAGAATCACGGGGACAGGTCCATGATTCCATTTGGTATCAAGCGACCTGTCCCCATGATTCTCCAACAGCCGCAGGCTAACCCGCTGCAATGCCACAAACAGCATCGCCAGCAACAGCGCCCCCAGCCATTCTACATAATAGAACTGCACAATGAACTCTCCCGCCCAATCTGCAAATCCTCCAGGCAGGCTGATCTTCTCTATGAAATAGTCGCCTGTCCAAAGAAACAACTGGTACTGTTCCTGATACGACAAAGCATGGGGATAGGCTAAGTACCAGAACACGAACATGCCGATGCCTACCAGCACCGACAGTCCCCATTTCCAGTATCTTTCCATTGTTTTCGTCATATCGGCTGCAAAAGTACGCATTTTTTTTGAAACCGCCAATCGTTTTGCAGATTATTTAGGGGCGTCAGCAGGACTCCCCTCAGCGCAACTTCACCCAGTAGACCATGCCGGAGGTCTTGCGCTGACTCTCGAACTTGTATTCTGGACGGCTCAGGTAGTTGCCGATTCTGACATACGAGCCCTCATCCTCCGAGTAGGCACCCCGGAACACCTTTTTCAGATGGGCGGAGATGTCCTTCAGCGTCATCCACTGGCCACCCTCAGGGTTCTCCTTCGATGTGCCCTCCGGCTTCTGGAACAACGACATCAACTGTTCGCCGAGTTGCGTCAGTCGCTGATACCTCAGGTTGTGCTCCATCAACTGATGCTCTTCCTCGCGGGTCAGATGGTAGCGCAGTCGCAGCGTCGACACCTCATATTCCAACTGGGCATAGAGTTGCGGATAGTCTACCGGACTCTCGAAGTCGATGTCGCCCTCCACCGTCACACAGATGAACCTGCGGCTGCCGCTGGGATCCGTCAGGGGCATACTCTCATTGGTCGTCGCGATGAACGAGGCGTAGCGGCGATGCGAACTATAGGCCTTGCCGTAGGGTGGGCGATACTTCAGGTCGAAGGTCGAGACGAGATACTTCAGCACGACCTGCTGGCGCTGGGTGACACGGTCGAACTCGTCGAGGTTGATGAGGGCAAACGATGTCAGCCCGAGGTTCAGGTCGCTCTCGTTCTTGAAGTTGATACGGTCGTTATAGTACTCCCGCTGGTCTCTGGGCAGCAGGATGCGGCAGAACGACGTCTTGCCGCAGCCCTGACGGCCGATCAGCAGCGGTACGAGGGCATTGCCCGTGAGTTGGCCCTTGCCTCGCCACATCGCCACCATCGACCGCATCCAGATATGGAACAACTGCGGCCACGCCTCATAGTCGGTCTTGATGCGCCTGGCCAACGGCTCCACGCGGTCCTGGCCGTCCCACTTAGGCAGATGGTCGAGGAAGTCGGTCATCGGCTCGTAGAGGGCGATGTCGTTAGAGTTCACATAACGGCTGATATCCTTGTCCCAGCACTTCACACCCTGCGACAGTGCCCTCATCGTGATAGAGTTGCGGGCCTCCTCGGTGAGATCCTGGAAACTGAAGCCCAGGCCCGTCTTGCGACGATACTCTGCCACGCCCCGCATCACGTTCTTCCGCAGTTCGTAGTTGGCGTTGAGAAACATGTCCACCTTCATCATCAGCAGCGACTCCGCCGGCATGTGTCTCAGCGGCTTGGCGAGACCATTGCTCTGGCGATACTTCCGTTCGTGCTCCGAGCGGTAGGCATTGCTGAACACCATCTCGACCACATCCTCCTCTCGGGAGAACTCCAGGTTGAGGAGCGCCAGCCGGCGAGCCACGCCCATCGGCACTCCCGACTCGCAGCAGTAACCGGCCAAGCGCGTCAGTATCAGATGGTTACGCTCGCCCTTGTCGTCGACGCCCGTCACGTCGTCGTAGGCTTTCTGCAGACAGAACTCGTAGACGAGCCGCATGGCGTGGCCGTTGTCATAGCCAGGCAACAGCCCTTGCTGCGTATCAGCCTGGACGGCGAGCGGCTTCACCGCCCTGGGCAGGGCCGACGCATCGGTATAGAAGGGTTGCGACTGCGGGTCGTAGTACAGGTCGGGGTCGCTGCTCAGATAGCAGTCGCGGTCGAGTGTCGGCTCCAGTTTCTCGACCGTCAGGCCGAGTTGCATGTTGTAAGCCATGCGGGCCTTCTCATAGAGGTTCGTATGGAAGCGCCTCACCTCGTCGTCGCCCTCAGGCAGACTGCCGTCGAAGAGCGCTCCGCGACAGACAATCTTCACCGAGCGGCCGCTAGAGCCGATAAAGGCGAGCATCGTCTGGGGGATCAGGCTCGCCCCCGTCCTCACTGCCTCGGCCTCTTCGATGGAGGCCAGATTGTTCACCTCGAGCAGCACCAGACCGTTGTAACTGCGCATCAGCCGCTGCTTGTTCCTGTTCTCCCACGAGGCTGTGAAGCACACTCTCGGCAGGTCCTGTGTGTAATACGACAGGAAGCCGTCGTCGGCATCATACTTCATGCGGACCTCTGCCAGCGGATAGACGGCCCGCAACTCGCTGCAGATCTTCCCAAAAGCCTGATCCTTGATCGTCGCCACCACCTCTTCCGTGTCTAACTGTCTGAGTGTCTGGTTGTTTCGCACCTGTTTTAGTATCGTAACCTTTGTCATATCTCATTATTATTGGTTTCGCTCGACAAAGGTACAAAGATTATTTTGTATATGCAACATTTTTCATTCGAAAAATCCATTTTCACCCTACATTCCTACATTTTCTTCATAAACCACTGTCTTTCAGTATTTTAGTCTATGTATGGTGCCTACATGGCAATCATCAACCCTACATAATAGTGGCATTTTTGCCATTAGTCTGCCCTTTTTCATAGTCACCTGAATGATGTGTTTCACACTTGTTCCTACAATGGAAACACTTTGTTTCCCTTGGAGAAACAGAGTGTTTCCCTCGATGAAACACTGTGTTTCACTCGTAGGTACTATCATGGAACACGCAGATAATCAATAATATAGGTGTATTTTTGATGCCATAAACGGGCTTTTTATATGCTTTTATGTAGGGTTGATGATTGCTATGTAGGCACCATACATAGTGTAAATCCCTAAGTATTAAAGTGTTAGACTAAAAATGTAGGAATGTAGGCCTATTTTCATATTTTCTCTCAAAAAGTTTTGCTTGAGTCCGACAAAAGTATTACCTTTGCATGCAGAAAGTGTGTTATATCATCATCATGAGTAAAACAAGAAACCAACAGCCTACGAGGGAAGACATCTTCCGCCAGAAGGCAGAGACCTATACCGTGTGCTTCAGTAGCACTTGTCCTAACCGCGAGCATTGCCTGCGCAGTCTGCTCAGCGCCTATACGCCTCACGATAAACTGGTCTGCACGAGCATCAACCTGAACCATCCCAGGACCCAGCAGGCCGACTGTCCGATGTATCGTAACGACCAGACCGTCCGTATGGCTCAGGGGTTCATGGACATCTTCTACGATGTGCCTGGCCATCTCGAGGTGAGCATCAAGAAGCACCTTATCGCCACCTATGGCCGCAAGCGCTACTACGAGTATCGGAATGGCACGAGGGCGATCACTCCCGAGGTGGAGCAGTATATCCGTGACACCTTCCTCCGCTTCGGCTGGACGGCCGAACTGCACTTCGACGGCTTCGTCGACGAGTACCAGTGGTGAGCTATATCGGCTCAAGCCTGTCTCCCCGGCCCTCCTTACGCAATCCGCCCCGGGCGGTGAGCCCGGGGCGGAGTTGCATAAAAGATTTCATTGTTGCCTAATCAATCCTCAGGCCAATAGTTATCGAAGAACTCATCAGGCGACAATATTTGCATAGCATCTGATGGAAAATGCTTTTTGTTTCTTGTGACAATCACATCACAACCTGCAGCGTAGGCAGACTCAAACTGAAGCATGTCTTCAAAATCTGGCATTCGAGAAAAAAGGGCGTTATGACACTGACGAGAATCCATTGTGGACACCCTCACGTAGTTGTCGACTATCTGCATAGCTTTTATGGCACCATCATAACCAAGAATCTTTTGGGAAATGAAAATACAAGTAGCATAAGTCAATGGCGTAGCATATAATTCCACTTCTCCTTTAATGCCCAGACTCATCAAACTTGCAGCAGTTTGATAGAACTGTTCACGCTTGGCAATAAAATCAATGAGTACATTTGTGTCTATAAAGACTTTCATAATCCGTATTTCTCTTTATAATATTCCATGCGTGCTTTCTCGCCATTTATGTCATCCTCTTCTAAATGGCCAATTTGTGGCATGTTGAGAATTTCCTGTAATTCGGGCTCTAGCTTGTCTACAGGGGTTTTTTCAAACTTTCTTTTTTTCTGTTGGTTGGTCGCGACGGTGAATTTGTGAATCAATGAAACGATAAATTCATCTACGCTGATATTCTGTTTCTCAGCATATTGCTTGGCATTGTTATATACAGCATTGCTTAGTGTAATTGTTGCCATATTCTCTTCTATTTTTTTATTTCGTTGGCAAAGATACGAACAATTTCTAAAACTTCCAAATGTTTAGTGGATTATTTACGCAAGCCTGTCTCCCCGGCCCTCCTTACGCAATCCGCCCCAAGATAAACTCATAACCAGATTCCTTCATTTTGAACATTCAATTTAAAGAGGGGGGCAGATTCTCCCATTGCCTTCTTGTATATTCAAGCGTATTTATCTCTTTGCCAATTTCAAGACCCTTAGTCCATAGAATATAGTCCAAGTTACCTTTTTCATCAAAACTGAGGCTTGGCTTATCATGGATAACAATAATATCCCAATCCGAATCTGTTCTTGCCTCTCCACGAGCTCTGCTCCCGTAGAGGATGATGTCTGCGGTTGGTTCTTTCTCTCTCACAGTATTTATAATGAGATTGAGAACTTGGTCGTCTTTTTTTGTCATATAATGACTATACTTGATTATGTGCTGCAAAGATACGAACTATTTCCGAAACTTGCAAATCTTTCGATTATTATTTACGCAAACCGCCCCAGGCGGTGAGCCCGGGGCGGAATGATATAGAGGTATGTGAGAATTACTTCTTCTTGAAGCGCCAGAAGGTAGCCTCTGCCCATGCACCAGGCGCAGCACTGCCCGGATAGACTAAAACGAGTTGTTCACTTGTCAGACCAAGAATCTCGAACTCTTTAACCTTAGTACCACCACCGTTAATCATATACGGATACAAAATGGCAGGTTCAGATGTCTTGAAGGTTCCTATATTCCAGGGGTTGCCGCCCACATCTTGACGTCCCTCGAAGATAGTTGCTTCGAAACTACCAGTACGCAAGGCTGTGCCATTGGCATCGTAAGTGGTGATGTTGCCGGCATCATCGAGAGTCATGTATGCATTGGCATCACCTTCGCCAGCCATGGCGTCGTCACCGTCGGTATGGCCATACTGACCGCCTTCGCCGTCATACCAAAGCATTTCAGGTTCGCAGCCCCACCACTGGTTAGCACCGCCGACAAAGAATTCTTCACCAGGTCCGCATGCGTAAGCAAGATTACCCCATGCTTGGCCATTCGTGCTGATATCCCAAGTCCAGTCTTTGTAGAGTAAGTCCTCATTTTCAACAGCTTTGAAGCGCCAGAAGGTTGCCTCTGCCCATGCGCCTGGTGCGGATTCTCCAGGATAGACGAGACAGAGTTGGTCGGTGGTGAGTCCGAGGATTTCAAAATTTGTCACAAGTTTACCACCGCCGTTAATCATATAAGGATACAAGATGGCTGGTGTGTTGGTGGTAAATTTACCAAGATCCCATGGATTGCCACCTACATCATGACGTGTGCCATCGTAATTCGTTACCTCAAATGTGCCTTCGCGGAGTTTGTTGCCGGCAGCATCAAAGGTTTTGATATTGCCATCCTCGTAGATTATCATGTATGCACCAGAATCGCCTTCACCTGCCTTAGAGGTATCGCCATCGGTATGGCCATATTGGCCGCCTTCGCCGTCATACCAAAGCATTTCAGGTTCGCAGCCCCACCACTGGTTAGCACCGCCGACAAAGAATTCTTCACCAGGTCCGCATGCGTAAGCAAGATTACCCCATGCTTGGCCATTGACACTGGTGTCCCATACCCACTTCTTGCTTCCACTGTTGCTGGCAAGATATTTGATTTCCGGAGAAAGTTCTGTAGGAACATATACATTATATGTCTTAGTGATTTCAGACATAGAACCGTCGTGGTTTGCCACACGGACATAGAATGTCTGGTTGGGGTCCTGTCCACGCTTCGGCACAATGGAAAATGAACCTTTTGGACCATGAGCCAGCGACACCTCCTTGCCCTCAGAGTTGTAATTGAAGATCTGAACGGGCAGTGCCGGGCTTGTCGTGTATGTAAAATAGTTACCGTCGGCTGCCGGGTTGCCGTCAGCGTCTACCTGATTGATAGTAATTGCACTTTCAATGGTTGAAGTTGACGTATTACCATCCGGTGAACCAAGATCAAACTTGCTTGGGTCACATGCTGTCATGGCAAGTGCCAGCAGCGGTAAAGCCAAATATATCTTTTTCATTGTTGTTTATTTAAATTAATGTAAGTAACTTATCATTTTACCAACCAGTGTACTGTGTATCGGCACCTTCCCAACCTGGGTTCTGAACGATACCACCTTCGGAAAGGGCAACCTGGTTCTCTGGAATCTTTTGGAATCCGGCTGTTGCATTGTAGCGGGCCTTGTAACCACCTCCGTGAGGCGTGTTCGTTGTAGCCACACCCTTGTTATAGATGTCGATGCCCTGCTGCTTATCAAGAGCGTCGGCAGCAATATGCCAACGACGAATGTCGTTCCAGCGGATACCCTCCATAGCCAACTCCCAGCGGCGCTCGTTCTGCAGAGCCTGCAGAGAATAGCCGTTAATAGCGGGCAGACCGGCTCTTTCGCGTACCTTATTAATGCCAGTGACGTCCTCCTTCAACTCAGACTGCATCAGCAGCAGGTCTGCAAAGCGGATAAGCACCATATCGTGGATATTGTTCAACTGCATGTTCTCTGCACCGGCAACGTCCCAGCCGCCAGGATACATCAGGTTCTCAAAGCAGACTGAAACATAAGGAGTTCCGTCGTCCTTCACAGCATTGGCCTCCACAGGAGAGAGTTTCATGCCGTAGAAACCTGACTCCTGCATGTAGTCGCCACCACCACCGAGGGCGAAGCCGCTCAGTTTGCTCATATCTTGAATAGTAGCATCACGGCGCTTGTCATTAGGCTCGGCTGACTTCCAGTCGTTCACGAGGTTCATGGCTACAGGACCGGCACCCCATCCGGCACCGAAGGGGAACACGGCAGTACCGCGAACACCGAAGTGCAGGGCGTAACCGTTAGCATAGCCGATGGTCGTAGACCAAGATGCCTGCTTGTTGAACTTCACTGCAAACATGGACTCTGGATTGATGGCATTGTCATCCTCCACCCACTTCAGGCCCTGGCCTTTGGTGTAATCGAAGTCCTCCACGGTGAAACGGTTGGTGTATGCCCAGAGGTTACGGAAGTCGGGAACCAGTGAGTAGCCAGAGTTGTTCACAGCCTCGTCGACCAGTGTGATAACCTGCTGCTTGGTCAGCGTCTCGCCATTGGGCAGGGTGACAGACGTCAGCGGGCTGTAGTTGGTGCTGACGAGATCAGCCAGATTCTCGCCGTTGCAGTACATACCTGTGTAGTACAACCAGGCACGAGCGAGCATGGCCGAAGCCGTGTACTTGTCGACGTGGCCGTTGGTCAGGCGCTGGGCAGGCATGGTGCTTGCAGCCTCATAGAGATCCTGCAGGATCTGTCCCCAGAGTTCAGCAGCCGTAGGCTGAACGGGCTGTGCTGCCGATGATGTAATCACCAGAGGCACATTGCCATACATGGAGGACAACTCATAGTAGAAGAAGGCACGGAGGAACTTAGCCTCACCTGCAATCTGATTCTTCTGTGACTCTGACAGTGAGATATTGTTGATACCGTCGAGCAGAGAGTTGGCACGGTTGATACCTGCATAGCGGTCAATCCAGAACTGCTGGGTCATATTGTCGGTAGAGACCATCATCAGGTCTTCTGCCTGCATCAGCATATCGTTCTCACCGCCACCGCCGAGGGCATCGTCGCCTGCCAACTGGGCTACATAGTAGAATGAGCACTGAGGAGTAGCGTTAGGCACGTTCAGATTCTGATAGATACCAGCCAGAGCCTGATCGGCATCCTCGGAAGTCAGCGGGAAGTTCGACGTATCCTTCTCAGTGTAGTTGATAGCGTCGAGCGTGCAGGAAGTGAGTCCTGCCATAGCGATGGCTGCCGCACTTAAAATATATGATATCTTTTTCATTTTACGTTATCTGTTTGATTAGAATTTAACATTGACACCTACCAGGAATGTACGAGGCTGCGGGTAGTTGCTGATATCAGTACCAGTAACCCATGACTCGCTGGCGATAGAATTACCCTGCTCAGGCTCCATACCATCATACTTCGTGATAGTGAAGAGATTCTGTGCCTGGAAGTAAACACGCAGTTGCTGCAGCGGGAAACTCTTGAACAACTTGGCGAAGTCATAGCCAAGTGTCATGGTCTGCAGACGGAAGTAGTCAGCATCGTCAACATAGATGTCTGATACCTGGATCATGTTGGATGAAGTACCGGGCTTCAGGATCGGATAGCGGCCATTACCGGTACCTTCACCGTGCCAGTAGTTGTATACGTTGGTCGACCAGTTGTCATACTGGCTGTCACCAAAGCGACGGTAAGAGTGAGCCACCTGCTGACCGAGAGCAGCATATCCGCTCACGCTGAAGTCGAAGCCTTTGAAGTTGCAGCCCAGGTTAATACCCATGGTCACATCGGGATGCGGGTCACCTAACTCAACCTTATCGTCGGGAGTAATGACACCGTCACCATTTGTATCAACAAACTTCAGGTCACCAGGAGCGATAGAAGAACCCTGCAGCGAGTTGTTTGCATCACCTTTACAGTTCTTTGCCAGATAAGCCTGAACGTCGGCCTCGTTCTGCATCACACCTTCAGTCTTGTAGCCCCAGAAATATCCCAGAGGATGACCTTCCTCAAATCGGGCCATAAAGGTAGTACCCTGTGAGAGCAGATTCTCTCCACCGTTGATGTAGCCAGAACCGTTGTTTACCTTCGTTACCTCGTTCTTGTTGGTAGCGATGTTCCAACCAATGTTGTAAGTGAAGTCTTTGCCGATGTTGTCATTCCAGTTCAGAGCCACCTCAATACCAGAGTTCTTGATGGTACCGGCGTTGTCCATCACGTATGCAAAACCGTTGATGGCTGATACAGGCACGTCAAGCAGCAGGTCCTTGGTTTTCTTCACATAGTAGTCGAAGTTCATGGCCAGTTTGCCACCGATGAAGCGGGCGTCGAAACCGAGGTCAAGTTGCTCTGAAGTCTCCCAAGTGATCTCCTCGTTGGAAAGACGCTCAGGATAAGCACCTTGGGCACCTACGTCCTTGGCATTATTGAATGAGTAGTTTCCGTAAGGACCGAAAGAGTAGGTGGCAGAATACTTGAAGGCACCGATACCCTCGTTACCATTCTGACCCCAACTGCCGCGGATCTTCAAGAAAGAGAGCCAACTTGAAGCCTTCTCCATGAACTTCTCATTACTGATTACCCAACCTGCGGAGAATGATGGGAAGACACCCCAGCGATGGCCTTCTGCAAAGTTTGAACTACCATCGGCACGCAGGATGGCGGAGAACATATACTTCTCTGCAAAGTCGTAGTTGATACGGCCGAAATAAGAGAGGATAGAGTGGTCGATTGAAGGCAGGTTGTTGATATAAGGCAATGTTGCGCTACCGTCACGGCCAGAGAAGTTAGCGGGGTAGGCATGTGAGAACATGTTCTTGAACACGTTACCACTAACCTGTGCACCGAGGTTGTCGCCCATGCCATTACCCTCACGAGAATACTCAGTACCGGCCAATACGTCAACGTGATGGCTCTTGATGTCGAACACGTAGTTCAAAGTGTGGGTCATACCCCAGTTCCAACCGGTACCCATGTTCTCGGAAAGAACATCGTTTGTGTTCTGGTCGTTGTCATTGTTGCGGTAGGTCTGCTCATAGCCCTTCCATACGCTTGACCAGTTCTTATAATATACCAGTCCTTTATAGGTCAGACCTTTCAGCGGAGAAATGGTGATATAGCCCGTTGCATTCAGATTGTGGCTGCGGCTCTTGTTGTTGGCCTGTGCCGAATGAAGCAGCGTGTTGAGCGGGTTGCCATAATATTGGTTAAGGCTCAGCATACCATTGGGGTACTGATCAGTGTGGATACCCTGTGCTACCAAGTCGTCGTAGTCAAACAACTCACCGTCCTTGTTATATACAGGAATCAGTGGAGAGTTGTGCAGCATGGAGTAGATGGCATTGGAATACATGTTACCAATGTAAATACCCTTCTGCTGGTTGTGAGAATAGTAGACGTTCTCGCCAAAGGTGATGATGTCGCGGCCGGAACTGCTCTTGGCAATGATATGCTCAGAGTTCAGACGCATGGTGAAACGGCGATAGTTAGACGGAGCAATAGAGCCACCGATGACACCATCCTGATACTGATAACCGACACCCGTAGAGAATTTCGACATCTCGGAACCGCCACTCACGTTCAGAGAGTGAGAGGTGGTAATGGCGTTCTTGTTGCGCAGCAACTCCAGCCAGTCGGTACCGGGGTTCGAACCGTTGCGATAGGCCTCCAGCAGGTCAGCATCGATGAAGTTCTCCCAAGAGTGAGGAGAACGACCGTCGTTGACGATGGTCATATCCATAATGTCCATATACTGCTTGGCATTTAACTGCTGCGGAACCTTCACCAGGTTAGACCAACCGACATTACCATCGTAGTTCACGGTCACCTTACCGCTCTTACCTTGCTTGGTTGTAATCAGGATCACACCGTTGGCAGCACGGGCACCGTAGATGGCTGCTGATGCAGCATCCTTCAGTACGTCAATACGCTCGATATCGGCAGGGTTCACTGAGTTGATGTCTCCCACGACACCGTCAACGACATAGAGAGGTGCGGTATTACCATTCGTACCAGCACCACGGATGTTAACCTTGAAACCATCACCAGGCTTACCAGAAGCAGCGACAATGTTTACACCCGGGCTCTGGTTCTGCAAGGCAGTCAGGGGGCTGATTGTATTACGGTTGGCGATGTCCTCACCCTTCACCTCAATGGTAGCACCGGTGACGAGTTTCTTCTTCTGGACACCATAACCTACGACAACCACTTCGTCGAGAACGGCGTTGTCGTCCTTCATCGTGATGCTGTAGTTGTTCTGGCTACCTACCTTGATTTCCTGAGTTTCGTAACCGATGAACGATACGACGATCGTTGCACCTTCCTTTACGTTGAGAGAGAAGTTACCATCGAAATCGGTAACAGTACCGTTCGTGGTTCCCTTTTCCACTACACTGGCTCCGATGACTGGGCCTTGAGCGTCGACCACAGTACCTGAGACCTTCTTCGTTGCCTGCTGAATCTCCTGAGGAGCGCCAGCGGCGTTGGCATTTGACGAGTAACCGAGTCCTAACAGGGCCATGGCACTCATCAGCAGCGCTGTTTTTCTAAATTTTCGATTCATACTTGAGTGTTATACTTAGATTAATGTTATGATGATTCACACTTTGGTTCTGATGTCCCTTATATTATAAATAAGGTACACGCGCAGTTAGGTTGAGTTGTTTAGATTCATACTGTTGTTCTTTTGTTATATAATTAGTTATGATAGATAGTTCAATATCTTGATAATTCGGATGCAAAATTAAATAGTTTTTTTGTAACTGCAATTGCTTTTTTTGATAAATGTTGATACTTTTATGCTAAATAATGTTATTTTGGCCCATAATAGTACATTTTTAACAAAAAAAGCCCAATAAGTGTAAAAAATACACAACCACCTGCAAGGGGGTGAATCCTTGCAGGTGGAAGCGATGTAAATGGAGGCAATCACTGTTGCCTGTGTCGTATTCTACTATTTATAGAACAGTTTCAATGGGGTGTATCCTTCACCGGTGAAGAGCAGGTGCTGGACATCCAGATAGTCGAGGATTTCATCGCCTGAGAAGTTGATTTCAATGGTGAATGTACCGTCATCATTGAGAATCAGCCGTTCGTCACCCTTGCCGATGTCGTTGCCCGTCCAGGTGGTGGTCCACCATCCGGTAGTGATGCGCAAGTTATACCAGTCTGCATCTGCAGAGGCCTGCATGTAGAAGGTGCCCTTCATGATGACACTGTCCCAGATGTCTTGCGGAATGGCATAGCACTCCTCACCTGTTTTGCTGTTCTCTGACGAGAAGCGGAAATCGCCGTTCCAGTTGATGGTGCTGAGCGAACCGTCGTTCGTCCAGATGACCACTTCCTTGTTACCGCCACCTCCGCCTGCAACGAGTTCGATGAAGTAGATGTCCTCGACAGTGTATCCACTACCCGTGAAGAGCAGGTGCTGTGCATCCAGCAGGTCAAGCAGGTCGGCAGAAGCACTCAGGTCGACCTTAACCGTCCAGGTGCCGTCGCCGTTGTCTGTGAGCAGTTCGTTGCCCGGCATGATGTCGTCAGCCGTCAGGTTGGTGCTCCACCAGCCGGTCGTGATGCGGATCTGAGGATTAGCACCCGAAACCGTTATATAGAAGGTCTCAGACTTCAGTTTCTCCCAGACATCCATGGGCACCGTGTAGCACTCCTCGCCAGTGGAATTGCTCTCGGGAGCGAAGCGGTAGTCGCCATTCCAGTTGATCTCACCGAGAGTGCCTCCGTTCGACCAAACGGGAACTTTTACTTCAACTTCTCCGCCACCTTCAACCCATACATCTTCTGCAAAGTAAAGGCTCTGTACGGTGTATCCACTACCAGTGAAGAGCAGGTGCTGAGCATCCATATCGGCAGCCAGGTCGGAGCCGGCAAGGTTCAGTTCGATGTAGTAGGTGCCGTCACCGTTATCAATCACCATATCCGTCATGAAATTGGGTGAGATGTCCTCTTCCTTGCCAGCAGGCCACTGACTACCCCACCATCCGGTAGTGATACGTATCTGCCACCAACTTGGATCGTCAATTTTGAACTTCATGAAGAAGGAACCTGTCTTCATCTTCTCCCAAATATCTTGAGGCACGGTATAGCACTCCTCGCCTGTGGAATTGCTCTCGGGAGCGAAGCGGTAGTCGCTACTCCAGTTGATGGTACCCAATGAGCCGTCATTCGTCCAAATAGGTGTAACAACAGTCTCCCAGTGACCTCCCTCTGCAGACGGCTCGTAAGTCAGTTCCGGCATCAGGAAGGACTGTCCGTCGTAGGTGTGAAGTGTACCTGCAAAGGTGCCTTTGAAGATATTCTTCGGTGGAACGCGGAAGACGAGATTGCTAGTGCCTTTGCGATAGAAGTCCTTATGGTCGATGAGTTGTGGGAGACCGTCGGCATCGAGCAGTTCGATATTGTTGATGAACTCCAGGTCTGAGCCGTAGACAGTGATCAGTTCACCGCCCGCAGCACTCTCGCCCGGCTGCTTCGAGTATCCCGACACCATGGTATGTCCTACGGTCAGAGGCAGGCGTGACTCTGCCTCGCCGTTGGCAGTACGTACGACGATCTTACCACCCTCGGCGGGGATGCCGGAGGGGGCATTGACCCTGATCATATCGTTGCTGACAATCTCGAAGTCAGACACTTTGATGCCACCGGGGAAACCGATCTCGGTCACGTCGTTGAAACCGGAACCGTTGATGGTCATAGGCTGGTTGGTGACTACCTTCGTCGGAGAGAACACTTTAATGCCCAGTCCGACATTGGCAGAACCGTTGTCATCGTCTTCAGAGCAGGCCGTGAGAAGGAAGAGGCTGGCTATGAAGAAGAAAGTGGAAAGAGGAAGGAGGAAAGAGGTTACTCTTGCCGCTACCTTTTTAAATTTATATGTAATCATAATTCTCAATTTTCAATTCTCAATTTTATTATTCTCTCATTCTCTGATTACCATCCTGGGTTCTGAGTGAGGTTAGGATTCTGCTTCAGTTCCGTCTGCGGGATGGGGTAGAAATTGAACTTGTCATCCCACTGGCGGGTAATCGTAGAGCGTGTCAGCGTCAGGTCGGGGCTGATGGTTGCCACCTGGATCGTCTTAAAGTACTGGGCACCCTTCTTCCAGCGTCGTACGTCCCAGAAACGATGGTTCTCGAATGCCAGTTCTACCAAGCGTTCACGCTCATAGCGGCTGACCCACTGCTCACCATCCTCAGTGAATGGTGGCATCTGGATGTCGGCACGTTTACGCAGCACGTTGATGGCATCGTTGGCGGTCATGCCAAAGGAGTCGTCATTGGCGCTGCCAGTAGCATTGAAGACGGCTTCGGCATAGTCGAGGTAGAACTCTCCCAGACGGAAGATGATCCACGTGTGACGACGGGTGGTCTGGTTGTCAGCGGTGGTGACACAAGATCCGTCGACGTACTTCTTGAGATAATAACTCGTCGGTGTGGCACCGTACTTAGGTGCGGCGTTGAATCCACCGGTGAAGGTCTCTATCGCCTTCTTCTGAGCACCGTTGCTGGGCCATTCGTCACCGTTCTTCACCACGGTCAGTGCGAAGCGGGGGTCAAGGCCTTCGTAAGGATTGACCTCGTTGAGATTGATGCTGCCGGGGTAGCGCTGACCGAAGGTCTCACCATTATCCTGATACTCATACTGGTCTACCAGGCTCTGGGTGGGACAGTTGCCGGAAGAACCGTTCTCGACGCCGACGGGATAGTTGGCCATCTCGAACGTGTTGTTCTCACCACGTCCCAGTCCGAAGATCAGTTCTGTGTTGAAGAAGGCGTCATGCCCCCACAAGGAACCGTAGGTACTGAGTTTCAACCCCCACTGTGACGCATTGTCGAGGATGTACTTGCAGGCTTCGGCAGCCTCGGCCCACTTGGTCTTGTCGCCCGAGGGGTTGTGAAGCGGTGAGGCGGCATAGAGCAGCGTGCGGGCCTTGAGGGCAGCGGCAGCGATGCGGGTGGCACGTCCTACCTCGGAGAATACCTCCGTCGTATATGTCTCTGGCAGATAGGGCGCGATGGCGTCACACTCTTCGACGATGAACTTCACGATCTCATCGGCCGAGGTGCGGGTGATGTTATTCGCCTGACCATTGGTGAGTGTGGTGGTCACCAGAGGCACGTCGCCGTAGGTCTTGAACAACTCGAAGTAGAAGTAGGCTCTCAGGAAGCGCAGTTCGTAAGGGAACAACTCCATCTGAGCCACCCAGTTCTTATAGTCGGGATTGTACTGCCAGTCGGAGATGTCTGCCTGGTCGATCTTCTCCAGGTACATGTTGACATCAGCGATGGCGGTGTAAGCCTTGTTCCAGGTGTTGGAGTAGGGGTTGGCCGGGCTCCATCCACCATTGACATAGTTGTTGACGGCTCCCGTCTCGAGTGCATACTGCGCTTCGTCGGTCGCACCGGCCAGGAAGTAGGGACTGTTAGCCTCGAACTCATTGTTATAGACCTGGGCATAGACATCGAACACCAGGTTCTTGATGCCATTCTCGAAGTACTCATAGGTCCAGGCCTCGTCGCGTGTCGTCTCTTCCGTATAGTCGAGATCGGCACAACCTGTCAAGAGGAAAGCGGAAAGTGGAAAGAGGAAAGAGACTACTCCTGTCACCACCTTATTATATATATGTGTAACCATAATTTCTAATTTCTAATTACTAATTTCTAATTTTTCAGAATTGTACCGAAAGACCGAAGTTTACACTCTTCATCACGGGATAGCCTGTGTTGAGATTCTCGGCGTCCATGGCATCGATGTTGTCGAACGACAAGAGGTTCTGGCCCTGTATATAAATCCGGGCTTCTGTCATCCTCAGCGATTCGATGACCGATGCGGGCAACTTGTAATAGACCTCACAATCGCGCAGTTTCAGCCAACTGACGTTACGATACCAGATGGTGGAGTTCTGGGCGTTGTTAGCCACATTCTCTGTCGACAGACGAGGATATTTCGCACCGGATTCACGTATGTCGTAGCAGTAGTTAAAGTATTCCTTCGAGAGGTTACGATTGTCGGAGAGGGCTCCCCAGACACCGTCGACATAACGCAGGTTCTTCACCTGATGGGCGGCTCCTTGGAACGTGGCGTTGATACCGAAACCCTTATATTCTGCACCGAGGTTGAAGGCATAGTTCAGTGATGGGAAGGCATTGCCATAGTCCTGTGCCACATAGTCATTCTCGTTGATGACGCCGTCGCCGTTGACATCCTTATACTTGATATCGCCCACCTTCACCTGTCCGAACTGCTGTACGGGGCTGTTGTCGATCTCGTCCTGACTCTTGAAGAAACCTTCAGCGATGAGTCCGCGCTCGTAGTCAGCCGGGCCGTCGACCAGTGAGAGGTTTGGATAGGCAGGTGTCTCGATCCATTGCAGGATCTCGCTCTTCACTGTCGAGAAGGAGGCACCGGCATTCAGGTTCAGACCGTTGGCGAAGGTCTTGGCATAACGAAGACCCAGTTCCATACCATAACTGGCCACCCGGCCTTTATCATCGTAAGATGACTGGATACCGACGACAGCGGAGTTGAGTGAGGCGGCACTGACGAGGATGTTGCGACGCTGCTGATAGAACACGTCGAGGGTGACGTCAAGTGCATTGGCGATTCTCAGGTCGGTACCGAGATTGGCCTTATAGGCTGTCTCCTGTGCAAAGTCATCGGTGGGGAACTGTGTCAAGAAGGCACCCCACGAATTCTGGAAGTTGGTACCATACCAGAACTGTCCGTGTGAGTTGTTCCATCTGGCGAGCCAGAGGCCTGCTGCCGGCACGTAGTCAGTATGCTGGATACCGCCAGAGAGGCGTACCTTTCCGTAGTTGATGAGACTGCTCTCCGGCTTGTTGATATAGATGTAGCCTAATCCTATGGTCGGCGAGAAGGCCCATTTGGCAGGATAACTGCGGTTAGAGCCGTTGGCTGCCAGTACCACGTCGGCCATGAACCGGTTGGCATGGTCATAGTGCAGGGCTAACTGCCAGTTGGTACGGAACCAGGTGTTGTTCTGACCGTCACGGATCTCACTCTTCATGTTGTAGTTGGCGTTGGCAGCCAGGTTGTCACCATTCTTCAACTGGATACCGTATTTAAAGCCGGCATTGAAGGTGGCGATGCGCCACTGCGTGCTGACCCAGTGGTTGAACACCAGTTTGTCTTCTACCGTACCCATCACGGTCTCCTGCATGGCACCGGCGGCATCGTAGTAGTTCCAGCCATACTGGTAACCTTTCGAACGTGTCTCGATGGTGTTGGAGGAGTTGTCGTAAGAAGCACCGATATAGAACTTCAGACCTTTCGTGATGACGTCAAGGTCCTGTTCCAGCGTCATGTTGGCCCAAATCTGTCGCTGATGGGTCTTCATGAAACCGGTACCCTGCGACTTGGCCAGAAGGTTGAAGTCACCGTAGGTCTGGCTACCGCCCCAGACACCACCGGCCGTCTTGACGGGGAAGGCCAGGGCAGGCACCTTGTACAGATGCCACCAGGCATCGTTGGAATTGACATTAGGCACACCGTTGGTCTCCATTAGGATACCTAGGATGTTGGCACTGACCCTGGTCGTCGGACTGACCTCGAAGTCCACATTGGCACGGATGTTCGCTTTCGAATATTTCAACTGCGAGTTCCAGTCACCCTGATCAGGATTCTTGTAGAGTCCACGGGCATCGGTATAGTCGAGTTGCGTATAATACTGCACTTTCTGAGTACCGCCAAAGAAAGACAGATAGGCATTCGACTCATGGGCCGTGTTCTTGAATACCTCTTCCTTCCAGTTGACGTTGGGATAGACCAGCGGGTCGCTGCCACTCCTGAACTTCTGCAGTTCTGCATCTGAATAGGCGACAGCAGCACCGTCGTTAAGTCGCGCACGGTTCAGAGCCCACGCATAGTCGTTCGCATTTACCATATCAGCCATCTGCGGGTTGAACTGTATCTTGTGCGAAACGCCTACCTTAAAGTTGTATTTCTCATCTTTGTTGCCGTGCTTGGTCTTCACCAGGAGTACGCCGTTGACGGCCTCATGGCCGTAGAGGGCTACGGCAGCGGCGTCTTTCAGTACGGTGACACTCTCCACCTCCTCTACGGTGAGGCGGTCGATAGGCCGCTCTACGCCGTCGACAAGGATCAGGATATCTCGTTCACCAGTGGTCTGGACACCACGGATGTTAAACGTTGCGCCACGGTCTTCTTCGCCTTTAAAACCTGTGTTCTGGAAAGCGTTCAGGCCAAGCACCTTGCCGTAAAGGGCATCTGCCAGGCTGATGGCTGATGTGCGGCGCAGTTCTTCTGCAGTGATGGTTGTCGCTGCCGCGGTGGTGAGGAACTCTGACTGTTCTACACCATAGCCTAAATCTACCTTCTGCGACGCCTTGTCGCTCAGCGTCACCTGGGCCGTCACCACCATCGGTGCACTGCAGAGTCCCAGCAAGGTATATCTGAATATATTCTTTATTCTCATAATCTCTTATATAAATATGTTCTTATGTTCTTATGTCTAAAGAGAATTACCACCCAGGATTCTGTGTCAATCCATAACCCTTCTGAATCTCAATACGAGAGACGGGGTCCAGATACCACTTGTTGGTCCAGTAGCCGGCATCCCACCAGCGGCGGTGTCCGACGACGATCTCGGGCTTCTCGTATTCAAACTTCGGCCAGGGGTTACCAGCCTTGTACTGCTGGTCGCCGTCTGTCAGGCGGTTGCCGTTGGCGTCGAGACAGTAGATCCTGATCTCATGCAGTGGCTTGGTGAAGAGGTCCTGACGCATGCGGCGGATCATGTCGTAGGTGCGGTCACCACACTCGGCACCGATCTCACAGTTGCGCTCACGGAGAATCTCGTTGATCAGGTTCTCCTTGTTGGATTTCAGGTTCAACTCGGGGTTCATATCCTCAATGCGTCCCAGACCCACTCGGCTGCGGACCGCATGCAGGTCGTCGAGTGCTCCGGCGAGGTCACCGGTCTCAGCACGAGCCTCAGCGCGGATGAGGTACATCTCAGCCAGGCGGATGTAGGATACGCCGATGTAGTCGTCGTCATAGCGGTTACCTCCGTAGTAGTCGAGCAGCCACTTGAACTTGCAGTAGCCCGATGCCACGTCGTCCTTATTGGTGACGTTACTGTTCTTCTCCAGGAAGCCGCCGACCCAGGAGTCCATGTACGACATACCGGCATAGTCGAATCCGGCAGGGAGTGACTTCTGCGGCACTACCATCGTCTCATACAGACGGGGGTCACGGTCGGCAAACATGTCGATACCGTCGGGGTTCTTGCCGGGGCCGTAGAGATCCGAATAGGGGAAGTTACGACCGTCCTGCATACCGAAACACTCCATCAACTCGTTGGTGGGAACGGCACCGCCCTGACGCAGGCAGTCGAGGGCGAATCCGCGCCATCCCCATCCCCATCCACCGTCGGAGAGGGTGAGCGTCGGATGAACATCGAAGATCTTCTCATGGCGCGACTCATTGTTACGATAACGGTAGGCACGACGGTAGGCCATGCGGTAGCCTGCCTCATTCTGCGACTCTGGCTGAATCAATTGATAATAGTTGCCGTTAGCGGCATTGTCGTTGAAGAAGTCATCGCAATACTGCAGACAGCGGTTCCACAGGGATGGATCCTCCTTGCCGAACCATACGTGCAGTTCGTTCTCCAGACCAGTCGGCGTCTTATCATATCGCATATATGGCTCACTGTTGTTGAACAGTGGTGATGCAGCGAACATCCAGACCTTGGCACGGAGGGCACGGGCCGAGGCACGTGTCAGACGTCCGGACCACTGGCCGATGTCGGCATCGGGAACGTTCCAGATGTATCCTGGCTCCTTGATAGCGCATTCAATCAGCGAGTCGATGAACTCCACGGTCTGCCAGGCAGTGGAACGGCCGTCGAAGTAGTCTTCACCCACAGCGAAGGCTTTCTTCACGAGACAGAGTCCGCCGAAGTTGCGGAAGGCATCGTAGTAGCGGCTGGCCATGATGGTATAGGCCTCACCACGCAGGCGGCTCTTCTCCGAGTCACTCATGTCCGGCACCCGGTCGATGTTCTCGATGATCTGCCAGCACTTGCGTACCGTCTCATAGATAGATACACGTCCACCGGCATCGCTGTCGAGACCACTCTTGGTTGAATAAGAGAATTTACCCTGGAAGTTACCATTCTCCGTATCCTGTGCATCCTCGGTCAGACCGCCAGGATAGTAACTCTGGATGGGACCGCCCCATCCAACATAGCAATGGTAGGAGTCGGAAAGCACGTCGATAGGCGCACCGTTCATCATGTTTCCGGCTGTGTAGGTACAGTAGAGTTGTCCGTATGCACTCCACAGGAAGTTGCGGGTATATTCGGCCTTGGAGAACACCGTGTCGATATTCACGTCGACACCAGGGGCTTTCTCAAGGAAGGCATTACCCACATTGATCTCGTCGACACATGCTGAGACGAGGAAAGTGGAAAGAGGAAAGAGGATCGTGATCACTCTCACCGCCACCTTATTATATATATTAGTAATCATAACTTTCAATTTTCAATTAT
>Ga0310695_10001044_pt1 | contig 67316 bp, 45 predicted proteins | sample RumenRJG_04DNA_FD_203882 | JGI IMG/M metagenome (GOLD analysis project Ga0310695, IMG submission 203882) | Bovine rumen microbial communities from Lethbridge, Alberta, Canada - RJG_04 (v2) (version 2) | ecosystem: Host-associated > Mammals > Digestive system > Stomach > Rumen | place: Canada... | reverse complement strand
ACTTCCCCCTCGAAGTGCTATACCTTCGTGATGATGACATCCCCCAGAGCGTGGCCTCTGGTGTGGCCGACATCGGCGTGGTGGGTGAGAACGAGTTTGTGGAGCGCGGCGAGGATGCCGACATCGTGTCACGACTCGGATTCTCGAAGTGCCGCCTGTCGCTGGCCATCCCCAAGGACATTGACTATAAGGGTGTAGAATGGTTCGACGGCAAGAAGATTGCCACGAGTTATCCCGCCATACTGAAACAGTTCCTCGACAAGCACGGCATCCAGGCCGAGATACACGTCATCACCGGTTCTGTGGAGATCAGTCCGGGCATCGGACTGGCTGACGGCATCTTCGACATCGTCTCATCAGGCTCGACGCTCGTGAGCAACAATCTACGCGAGGTAGAGGTGGTGATGCAGAGCGAGGCCCTGCTCATCGGCAACAAGCAACTTTCTGCCGAGAAGCGCGAGATACTTGAGCAGATGCTCTTCCGTTTCAAGGCCGTGAAGGATGCCGAGGATAAGAAATATGTACGCATGAACGCCCCGAAGGCCCGTCTGCAGGAGATTATCGACGTATTGCCAGGTCTGAAGAGTCCGACCATCATCCCGTTGGCCGACGACGAGTGGTGCTCCGTGCATACGGTCCTAGACCAGAAGCAGTTCTGGGAGATTATCGGGAAACTGAAGGAGATGGGCGCCCAGGGAATATTGGTCACGCCGATTGAGAAGATGATAATATAGTTGATAGTTTATAGTTTAATGTTTATAGTTTATAGATGATATGTTCTATAGGCAGAAAAGAAGGGCTTGCAGGGTAATCAACTATAAACCATAAACTATAAACTATAAACAAAAAAGATTATTATGAACATAATAAGGTATCCGGAGAAGAAAGAGTGGTCGAAGATCGTTGAGAGACCCCATCTCGACGTATCTAAATTGAACGATATGGTAGCAGCCGTGCTGGCTGATATCAAGAAACGTGGCGACGATGCCGTGAAAGGCTATGAACTGAAGTTCGACCATGTCGACCTGTCGGCACTGGCTGTCACCGAAGAAGAGATGGAGGAGGCCGAACGACTGGTCAATGCCGAACTGAAGGCTGCCATCCAACTGGCTCACTTTAACATCCAGGCCTTCCACGAGTCCCAGCAGTTCAAGGGTAAGAAGGTGGAGACGCAGCCGGGCGTCACCTGTTGGCAGAAGAGTATCGCCATCGAGAAGGTAGGATTGTACATTCCCGGCGGCACTGCCCCACTCTTCTCGACCGTGCTGATGCTGGCCACACCCGCTAAGATTGCCGGATGTCAGGAGATTGTGCTCTGCACCCCTCCAGGACGTGACGGGAAGGTGAACCCGGCCATCCTCGTGGCGGCCCGCATCGCTGGTGTCAGTAAGATATTCAAGGCCGGCGGTGTGCAGGCCATCGGCGCCATGGCCTACGGTACGGAGTCTGTGCCCAAAGTGTATAAGATCTTTGGTCCCGGAAACCAGTATGTGATGGCCGCCAAGCAACAGGTGAGCCTCCACGACGTAGCCATTGACATGCCTGCAGGCCCTTCGGAAGTCTGCGTCATCGCCGACGAGAAGGCCAACATTGAGTTTGTGGCTGCCGACCTGCTGTCGCAGGCTGAGCATGGCGTTGATTCGCAGGTGCTGCTCATCACCACCTCCGAACAGGTCATCCTCGATGTACAGGCAGAGGTGAACCGTCAGTTGGAACTCCTGCCTCGCAAGGAGATTGCACAGAAAGCGTTGGAGAACAGTACGCTGGTGTTGGTGAAAGACAAGAAAGAGGCCGTCGCCCTCTCGAATGCCTATGCCCCTGAGCATCTGATTATCCAGACGAAAGACTATGAGAAAATCGCTAAAGAGGTGGTCAATGCCGGTAGTGTGTTCCTCGGCGAATATGCTTGTGAGAGTGCAGGAGACTATGCCAGCGGCACAAACCACACTTTGCCGACCCATGGCTATGCTACAGCCTATAATGGTGTGAACCTCGACAGTTATTGTCGCAAGGTGACCTTCCAGCATCTGACAGCAGAAGGCATCCAGAGTATTGGGCATGCCGTAGAACTGATGGCCGAGGCCGAACAACTCGATGCCCATAAGAACGCCATGAGCGTGAGATTGAAAAGTTTAGAGTCATGAGGTTTGGGGGTTGAGTATATAGTTTAGAAGTTTAGAGTTTAGAAGTTAGTATATAGATGATTAGTTTAGAGCGGTTGTGCAGGAAGAATATTTGGGATCTGGCTCCTTATTCTTCAGCCCGGAATGAATATGCCGGCAGAGAGGCAAGGGTGTTTCTCGATGCGAATGAGAACCCGTATAACCAGCCCTTCAACAGATACCCGGATCCGTTGCAATTAGAACTGAAGGCAGCACTCGCGAAGGTGAAGGGTGTGCCGGCTGAGAACATATTCCTCGGCAATGGAAGCGATGAAGCCATCGACCTGCCCTACCGTTGTTTCTGCAACCCTGGCAAGGACAATGTTGTGGCCATTGAGCCCACCTACGGCATGTACAAGGTCTGTGCCGACATCAACGACGTGGAGTATCGACCTGTACTACTGGACGATCATTACCAGTTCACGGCCGACCGTCTGCTCGCTGCCACAGACGCCCATACGAAACTCATCTGGCTCTGCACCCCTAACAACCCGACAGGTAACTGCCTGAAGCATGAAGAGGTGGTCAAGGTCATTGAGCAGTTTGAGGGACTGGTCATCGTCGACGAGGCCTATAGCGACTTCTCGTCACAGCCGACCTTCCGCTCTGTGTTATCGAAATATCCGAATCTTATCGTTCTGAACACGATGTCGAAGGCATGGGGCTGCGCAGCCATCCGTCTGGGTATGGCCTTCGCCTCTCAGGAAATCATCGGGCTCTTCAACAAGGTGAAGTACCCCTATAACGTTAACCTGCTCACACAGCAACAGGCTATCGAAGCCCTGAAAGACCCCTATGAGGTGGACAAATGGGTGAAGATTCTGCTGCAGGAGCGTACGAGGATGGTCGACGCCTTTGAGATGCTGCCCATCTGCACAAAAGTGTACCCCACAGATGCCAACTTCTTCCTGGCCAAGATGACCGATGCACCGAAGATCTATAACTATCTGGTGGATCAGGGCATCATCGTCAGGAACCGTCATCGGGTACAGTTATGCAACAACTGCCTGCGCATCACCATCGGAACAAAAACGGAGAACAGCGAACTCATCGCTGCCCTCCGGAAATTCTAATCATTTCAGGGGAAGATATTACTTAACCTTTCTGGCTTTCTTCTCAGCCTTGGCCTGAGCCTTGGCTGCCTTAGCCTGAGCCTTGGCTGCCTTTGCCTGAGCCTCGGGAGTGCCTTCGCGTGAAGCCTTCTCTGTAGCCTCCTGGGCCTTCTTCATGGCCTTCTCGGCATCCTCTTTAGCATCCTCGGCATCTTCAATTGCCTTCTTACGCTTCTTGGCTTCCTTCTCTGCCTTCCTTGCCTTCTTCTCAGCCTTCTCCTGAGCCTTCTGGGCCTTACGGGCTTCCTTTTCTGCCTTGGCAGCAGCAACGGGATCAACCTGTGAAGCAGTGGTGATCACATCCTGAGCCTGAACCTTACTGGTGGGCAGCATACCGGCTATCAAAGCCAGCGCTACCGTCATAATCATCTTTTTCATAAGCCTGTTTTTATATTAAATGTTGAAAAGGGAGCCCTTCCGAGCTCCCCTCTTGAAATATGTCGGAATCTTATTCCTCTACAGCAGCCTGCGCGGCAGCGAGACGTGCGATGGGCACACGGAACGGAGAGCAAGATGCGTAGTTCATGCCGATCTTAGCACAGAACTTCACAGAACTGGGCTCACCACCATGCTCACCGCAGATACCGCAGCGCAGCTCGGGACGAACCTCACGACCAGCCTTCACAGCGTACTTGATGAGCTTGCCGACACCCTTCTGGTCGAGTACCTGGAACGGGTCTACCTTCAGGATCTTCTTGTCAAGGTATACAGGCAGGAACGAAGCAATATCGTCGCGGCTGTAACCGAAGGTCATCTGAGTCAGGTCGTTGGTACCGAATGAGAAGTACTGAGCCTCTGTAGCGATACGGTCGGCAGTCAGGGCAGCACGAGGAATCTCAATCATTGTACCGATCTCGAACTCAACCTCGATGCCATACTCCTGGAATACCTCCTTAGCGGCGTACTGGATGACCTCCTTCTGCTGCTTCAACTCATAGAGTGTACCAATCAGCGGAACCATGATCTCTGGCATAGGATTCTTGCCTTCCTTCTTCAGTTCGCAAGCAGCACCCAGGATAGCCTTGGTCTGCATAGCGGTGATCTCAGGGAAGGTGATACCCAGACGGCAACCACGGTGACCTAGCATCGGGTTGTTCTCTGCGAGAGAGTCAACACGGCGCTTGATGTCCTCAACGCTCACACCCATCTCCTTAGCCATCGTCTCCTGACCAGCCAAATCGTGGGGAACGAACTCATGGAGAGGAGGATCGAGCAGACGGATGTTCACGGGCAGACCATCCATAGCCTCGAGAATGCCCTTGAAGTCAGCCTTCTGGTAAGGCAGCAGCTTTGCGAGGGCCTTCTCACGTCCGGCAACGCTGTCGGCAAGGATCATCTCACGCATAGCAATGATCTTCTTGTCCTCGAAGAACATGTGCTCGGTACGAGTCAGACCGATACCCTTGGCACCAAACTCACGAGCCAACTTGGCATCGTGCGGTGTGTCGGCATTGGTACGAACCTGCAACTTGGTGTATTTGTCGCAGAGGTCCATCAATTCCTTGAAGTCGCCAGAGAGTTCAGCAGCCTTCGTGGGCACCTCGCCAGCATAGACCTGACCGGTGGTACCGTTCAGAGAGATGTAGTCACCCTCCTTATATACAACGCCGTCAATCTCAACGGTCTTGTCCTTATAACTGACATTCAGTGAACCAACACCCGATACGCAGCACTTACCCATACCACGAGCCACAACGGCAGCGTGAGAGGTCATACCGCCACGAGCAGTCAGGATACCCTCGGCAGAAGCCATACCAGCGAGATCCTCGGGAGAGGTCTCGATACGAACGAGCACCACCTTGTGACCATCCTTGTGCCAAGCCTGAGCATCGTCAGCGTGGAACACGATCTGACCGCAGGCAGCACCAGGAGATGCGGGCAGACCCTGTGCAATCACCTTAGCGGAAGCCAGAGCCTTCTTATCGAAGATGGGGTGCAGCAGTTCATCGAGTTTCTGAGGTTCGCAGCGCATGATGGCAGTCTTCTCGTCGATCATACCTTCGTGGAGCAGGTCGATAGCGATCTTCACCATAGCGGCACCTGTGCGCTTACCGTTACGTGTCTGGAGGAACCAAAGCTTGCCCTCCTGTACGGTGAACTCCATATCCTGCATATCGTGATAGTGGTGCTCCAGTTTGTCCTGAATACCGTTCAGTTCGGCATAGATCTCAGGCATTGCCTCCTCCATAGAAGGATACTTGGCAACGCGCTCCTCCTCAGAGATGCCAGCACGCTCTGCCCAGCGCTGAGAACCGATCTTCGTGATCTGCTGTGGGGTACGGATACCAGCCACAACGTCCTCTCCCTGTGCGTTTACCAGATACTCACCATTGAACAGGTTTTCACCGTTAGCAGCATCACGGCTGAAGCATACACCTGTAGCAGAGGTGTCGCCCATGTTACCGAATACCATAGCCATCACACTGACAGCCGTACCCCACTCGTCGGGGATGCCTTCCATCTTACGATAGAGGATGGCGCGCTCGTTCATCCAGCTGCGGAACACAGCGCAGATAGCGCCCCAGAGCTGCTCAATCGGGTCGTTGGGGAAGTCCTTGCCCGTGCGAGCCTTGATGGCCTCCTTGAACAGCTTCACGAGCTTCTTCAGCTCATCGACGTTCAGGTCCTTATCGAGCTTCACGCCACGCTCAGCCTTTACCTTCTCGATGATCTCCTCAAACGGATCGATATCTGTCTTGTTGACGGGCTTCATCTCGAGCACCACATCACCGTACATCTGAACGAAACGACGATAACTATCATATACGAAGTGAGGATTATTGGTCTTCTTCACCATACCCTCAGCCACCTCGTCGTTCAGACCGAGGTTCAGGATGGTATCCATCATACCAGGCATAGAAGCACGGGCACCAGAACGAACTGATACCAACAGAGGATTCTCCTTGTCACCGAACTTGGAGTTCATCAGGGTCTCGATATGCTTCACGGCAGCCATCACGTCGTCGTTCAGCAGTTCCATGATTTTCTGCTGACCCACCTGATAGTACTCGTTACAGCAATCTGTTGTGATGGTGAAACCTGGAGGAACGGGAACACCAATCAGGTTCATCTCAGCAAGGTTTGCACCCTTACCGCCCAGTTCCTCACGCATCTTTGCATTACCTTCGGCCTTACCGTTACCGAAGAGGTAAACTCTTTTTTGGCTCATAATTACTATTATTTATTGTTTATAAATTGTTTTATAAATGAATTGTGCAAAGTTAGTAATTTTCCCACATATACGCAAGAAAAATACACAAAAATTGGCATTTTTAATATTTATTCGTACCTTTGTAGCCTAAAAAGTACTGATATGACAAGAAAGAAGAAGCCATTACCGCTCCTTGAGAGCATAGAGATAGAGGCTGTGGCCGCTGAGGGAAAGTGCCTGTTCCACTGGGAAGACATGGTTGTGTTCGTTCCTTTCTGCGTTCCTGGCGATATATGCGATGTACAGATTCGCCGTAAGAAACACTCCTTTGCCGAAGGTGAAGTGGTGCGGTTTATAAAATATAGTAATGTACGCGCGATACCCTTCTGCCAGCATTTCGGTGTCTGCGGTGGTTGCAAGTGGCAGAATCTGCCCTATCCAGAACAGTTGAAATTCAAACAACAGCAGGTTTATGACCAACTGCATCGTATCGGGAAGATTGAACTGCCAGAGTTCCAGCCTATCCTCGGTAGCGTCAAGACACAGGATTATCGCAACAAACTCGACTTCGGCTGTGCCAACAAGCGCTATCTGACAAAGGAGCAAATTGAGAGCCTTCCCCCAGCCCTATCCAATGTTAAGGAGAGTTCTGAGGCAGCAGACGATTCTTCACTCTTCACCCTTCGCTCTTCACTCAAGGATGTACCGGCCATCGGTTTCCATATTACAGGTGCGTTTGACAAGATCCTGCCTATTGAGAAATGCTGGCTGATGGACGACCTGCACAACCAGATCCGAAATGAGATCTACGATTATGCCATCCAGCATGGATTGTCCTTCTTCGATCTACGGGTTCAGACTGGCCTGCTCCGCGATGTCATCATCCGCAATTCCAATACAGGCGAGTGGATGATTATCATCCAGTTCCACTATGACAGAAGCACGGCCGACGCCCTCTCAGAGAGCGAAGCACAAGCCAAAGCACTGCTACAACATATTTCAGACAAGTTCCATGAAATCAGCGCATTACTTTATCTAGACAACCAGAAGTGCAATGACACGATCAGTGATCAGGACATCCTCGTCTTCAAGGGCAACGACCACATCTACGAGACAATGGAAGACCTCCGGTTTAAGGTCGGCCCGAAGTCATTCTATCAGACCAATACCGAGCAGGCCTACCATCTTTACAAAGTCGCTAGAGCCTTTGCTCTTGCTCCAATCGAAAATGGAGAATTGAGAATGGAGAATTATGATTACCCAACAAGCGAAAAAAGCAATGGCATGCAGAATGTTCACAATTCTCAATTATCAATTCCAAATTCTCCATTAATCTACGATCTTTACACCGGCACAGGCACCATCGCCAACTTCGTAGCCCGGAAAGCAAGCAAGGTCATCGGCATCGAATACGTACCAGAGGCCATCGAGGATGCTAAGGTGAACTCCGAGATCAACCGCATCACGAACACCCTTTTCTATGCCGGTGACATGAAGGATATCCTCACCGACGACTTCATCGCCGAACATGGCCGTCCGGATGTGATCATCACCGACCCGCCTCGGGCTGGCATGCATCCTGACGTCGTGAAAACCATCCTCCGCGCTGCCCCAGGGCGCATCGTCTACGTCTCGTGCAATCCTGCCACCCAGGCCCGCGACCTCCACGACCTCGATGCCGATTATCGTGTCGCCGCGGTCCAGCCCGTCGACATGTTCCCCCACACACCACACGTAGAGAACGTCGTTCTACTCGTACGTCGTAAAACAACAGGAATAACATCTGAAAGATAAATGCATTTAATATTTGGTGGTTTCATTTTTTATTTGTATCTTTGCGGCATATTAATATATTTCAATAACTAAAAATTGTATACGTATGACGACAAAAAGACTTTCATGGATGCTGGGAATGCTGGTATCTATGGCTATTTCAGCAAACGCCGAGACGGTTGCTGAGGTAGAGGAAGTGGAGGCTACTCAGAAGAAAGCCACCATTGAGTTGCCAGCCTGGGTGAAGAACATTAAATTCAGCGGCTATGGCATGTTGCAGTATCAGGGACAAGACCCCGAAGGAAACCACTCTAACTCCTTCAACCTGCGTCTTGCCCGTTTCATTCTCGACGGCAAGATCGGTGACTTCGACTGGCGTGCTCAAATCCAAGGCACCAACGCAACAGGTCCTGGACAACCCACAGTACAACTTGTAGACCTTTATGCGGAGTGGCGCAAATATCCAGAATTCAAGGTACGCGCAGGACAGTTCAAGCGCGCTTTCACCTACGAGAACCCCACCCACCCCATCACACAGGGCTGGCGTGGTTACGCTGATGTAATCAACAAACTGTCTGCCTTTGGCGACCGTACCGGTGAGAGATCCTCCGGTGGTCGTGATATCGGTATCCAGGTTGCGGGTGATCTCTTCCCCAATGCCAACGGCCGTCGTGTGTTCCACTACCAGATTGGTGTCTACAATGGTGAGGGTGTGAACCAGAAGGATATGGACAACCGCAAAGATATCATCGGTGGTGTATGGGTGATGCCCATCAAGGGGCTCCGTATCGGTGCTTTCGGATGGACAGGTAGCCGTGGCGGTATGCTCGATCCAGAGACAGGCCAGACCCGCAGTATCGAGAAGAACCGTTACGCCATCTCCGCCGAATACGACAAAGACGAATACACCTTCCGCGCCGAGTATATCCACAGTCAGGGCTGGGGTGCTAAATCTCCCGGAAACAACGTGCGCGAGATATGTTACGAGAATGGCAACAAGGCCGATGGCTGGTATGTGTTCGGCATCGTGCCACTGATCAAAGGCAAACTCCACGCCAAAGCCCGTTACCAGACCTACCGCAATCAGAAAAACTGGTCTACGTCGGTCAATCAGGTGGAGTGCGGTCTGAACTATTTCTTCACGAAGAACCTGGAACTACATGCCGAGTACTCGCACGTGAATGATCGCAACCTGGCTAAGCACAATTACAACCTCATTGATTTAGAACTCGACTTCCGCTTCTAAGACAGGTATCAGATTCTGACTTAAGATTTTCTGTCCAGAAACAGATATTTCTGTCTGAGTCGTTGCCAGAGGTGGGTCTTCTGATGAAGGATAAGCAGCGAGAACATCAGACTGACGAGTGTCAGACCGATTCCGAAGACCCAATAAGCATAACCGCCGACGGTGATGGTAGTGAAATAGGCCAACAGTCCGATGAGGATATGAATGGCACTATACTTCATCACGGCCGGCGACATTTTGTAACCATAGCGCCATCGGGCGACGGCGTTGATCATCACGAAGTCAAAGACATTTGCCAGAGTGATGGCCATACCCGTTCCCACAAGTCCCCAATGCTCGTAGCCGAAGATGATGAGAAACACGAACACCACGAAATAAGTGCCCTCAAGAAACAGGAACATCAGCGAATAGCCGCGTGCCAGCGTGATGTAAGCCGCCGGCAGCGTCACGGCCTTGAAAAACATTGCCAATACAGCGACCTGTGTCATCGCCACCACAGGCATGAACTTCATGCTGAAGAACAGCGGTATCAAGACAGGCAGGAAAATGATCAGTCCCACCAACATCGGCGCAGCAATGAGCATCGACACCTCCATCTGCTTGTTCACCGCCTCGTTAGTTGCCTCCATATCAGCATTGACGGCCGACAGACGCGGGAAGTAGTCGGACTCCATAGCCGAGAACACCATACCCGCATAGGTAATCGTAATCATATATCCCGCATTGTAGAGACCAAGTACATCCAGGTCGGCTGTCACATTCAGCCATGAGCGAATGAACATCTCCGCACCAGAACCGATGATGCCCGCCAGCGTGAAAGCCACACCCAGACGCACCATCTCCATGCCATCGCCCAGAATCCCCTTCGCCCCCTTCAACCGTAGAGGATACAGACTATAGGACTCTCGTACCGTCAGCAGCATCGTGACCAAAGCCATCAGCACAATCACCGGCACGATACCCGCCTCGCCAAAGAAATAATAGACAGGTACGGACAAGAACAAGGCTGCGAGGACCGATCCCACCTGTACCAATGCCAACGATTTCAACCGTCTGCGGCCTTTCAGTATAGCCGTCTCACCACCTGTCACCGCCAGCATACCCACTGCCGGAGCCAACAAGATAAAATGGAGACTATGGTCACCCCACGCAAACGTCGTACTACTCAGAAACGGTCCGATGGCAATACACACCAGCATACCCAAAAGAGCCGTTAGCAACGACCATGCCCGTACGACCTTTACAAAGTGAACCACCTGCGGATGATGGTCGTCGGTGAACTCCGAGAGTTGGCGGACCGCACTCGTAGAGATACCAAAATGGGTGGACTGTGAGATGAACGAGACTGTCGTGTTGAACAGTGTCACCAGTCCCATACCCGATGGGCCGAGCAGCAGAGCCACAAACTTATTGCGTACAAGGCTCACCAACACGTTGAGACCTTGTACGCCCCCGAAGACACCCGTGTACTTCAACACATGGCCGTAGGCTCCTTTTTCGCTTTCGTTCATTCTTTCTATATAACGAAACGGACACTTATTTATTATATAGGGACACTCTTTTCGTGCCGAATCCTTTAGCCATCGCAACAGGGCAAACAGAATAAATGAATCTTATTTTAAATATAGACACATCATCGTGAGGTCATCACTGGGCTCTGCCCCATCACGGTGGACCTCGACTTCTGCGCTGAGTTTTTCAACGAGTTGCTGTGCTGAAGTGAAGTGCGTGTTGCGAAGTATTTCAAGCAGGCGCTCATCGCTGAACTCTTCTTTCTCCTTGTTCTCTGCCTCATTCAGTCCGTCGGTATAGATGAAGAACGGCCGGCCCTTGATGGTATCCATCTCTTCACCCTTGTATTCCATTCCCGGCATAATGCCGATAGGCACATTTGGTTTCATCTTTAGGAACATGACATCGTCGCCGCCACATCCTATAACGGGGGGATTATGGCCTGCATTACAGAACGAGAGATGGCCAGTAGTGAGGTCTACGAGTCCGAGCCAGAAGGTCACGAACATGACGCTCTCATTGTCGTCGCCCGATAAGGCATCGTTCATGCGGGTACAGATCTCTGCAGGAGGCATCGTCTGTTTGGCCAGCGTGAGGAACAGGCGCGTGGCCTGTGCCATAAACAGCGAGGCAGGCACGCCCTTTCCGCTGACATCACCCACGCAGAAGTAGAGTTTGTCGCCCAGCCGCAGATAATTATAAAGGTCGCCGCCCACCTCCTTGGCAGGCGTCATCGAGGCGTACATGTCGAGTCCCTTGATGTCAGGGAACACGCTGGGTACCATCGACATCTGTATGTTGCGGGCAATGCGCAGTTCACTCTCCATACGCTCCTTGGCCGCCGTGGTCTCCTCCAACTGGTCGTAGGCCACCTTCAACTGCTCGTGAGCCTTTTTCAGTCTTGCCGCCATGCGATTACGCACGAAGATATAGATGACAAGGGCAAGAATGAGGGCAGCCATGACGGCCAGACGGGTCCACCACTGCTGTCGCTCCATGCGCTCCTTCTCTGCCGTCATCTCCGCTTCCTTCTGACGCACAGCCTCCTCCTCGATGGCATCCTGCCGGCGCTGCTTGGTGATGGCCGAGTCGAGGTGCTCTACGATCTGAACGCTCACGGCCCGCACCGTATCAAAGCGTTCGGCCATCATGTTCACGTAGAATTTCTTCAGCATCCACTCCTGAATCGTCTGCAGCGAATAGTCCAAACCATATTCCCTGATGAGTTTCTCGGTGCTACTGAGATTATCGGCTGCGTCATTCCAAAGTCCTACCTGACGCAGATAATCGCTGCCGAGTATCAGGCCTTCTGCCGTCAGCGAATAACTCGTCTCCAGAAAGTCCTCGTATACCTTTGCCGCCTCGGCCTTGCGCCCCACGCCTTCAAGGGCCGAAGCACGATAGATGTAGTAGCGTGCCCGCTGCTTGTCGGCATAGTCGGAACGTGCATCCGGCAGTTTGTCGTAGTCGTCAAGCAACTTACCATAGCGGTCTATCCAGTACATCGCCTTCTGATAGTCGTGGATTTCCAGAAAGTTGTAGCAGATGTTGATGACACCGACAAAGGCATCACGGTAGGCTATCGCATTCGGATTCTTCTCCATATTGTCAAGATGGGCTTGATAGCCGTCCTCCAGACTCTTGTTGGAAGTATCCTCGCTCAGGCCTAAACGGCTCTGGCAGGAGCCCTGATAGATGAGCAGGTTGATGTAGTCGCTCGTCATCTTGGCGTCATGCTTCTTGAGGTAATCCAGCGCAGGAATGGCCACCTTCAGGCCAGCCTCATACTCGCCCTTGGTACTTTTCAAGCCCGTCAGTCGGCTGGCGATAGCAGCATAGACTTCCAGTTCCTCTGGTGTATCCACATTGTCCATGACGGCCAAACCCTTAGTCCAGTAGAGTTCGGCCATGCGTTTCTTATGGGTACGGTCGCTGGCATACCCGAGCCAGAAGAAAGCCTTGCCTTCGCTGATATCGCCTGTTTCCTTCAGACTGTCGGCCAGCATTGCGATACGCTGGTAGTCCTTCGTCTCATAGGCGATGTTGATCAGACTGTCGGCTTCTTGTTGGTGCTTTCTATTCGCAGAACTGTTGATGTCACAACCTGTAGTAGTCAGCAGCATGCCGATAACTGATGCAAAAGCAATGTTCTTGATACGCATAAAGTGAAATTTCTTGATTTGTCGGCAAAGTTACTAAAAAAATTCGCAATAACATAGAAGTTGGTCCGATTTTTGGGAAATAAAGTTAAAACCACTGAGATTTCCATATTTTATTGTTACCTTTGCACCCGATATGATACAACAGCCACTGGTCAGTTTTATTTTGACGTGTTACAACCTGCCTCTGGACATGCTGTGCGCATGTATAGACAGCATCCTCAGACTCTCGCTGCGTTCGGAAGAGCGGGAGATCATTGTCGTTGACGATGGGTCGGATGTCAGTCCGATCAACGATCTGCTCCGATATGGCGACGAAATCATCTATGTACGACAGAAGAACGGCGGCGTCAGCACTGCCCGCAACACAGGCATGGAGATGGCCAAGGGAAAGTATTTCCAGTTCGTCGACGGTGACGACACGCTGCTCCAGGTGCCTTACAACCACTGCCTCGACATCATCCGTAACCATCAGGATGCCGACATCGTGATGTTCGACTTCACCAACGACTCCCAAGAATCCCCGACAACCTTCGCGGCACCCGCCAAGAAGAGCGGTATAGAACTGATGCGCACGGAGAACCTACGCGGCTCGGCCTGCTGCTATCTCTTCCGCCAGGCTGTTAGAAGCCAGTTGTCGTTCACACCAGGCATCGAATACGGCGAGGACGAGGAGTTCACCCCACAATTGCTGATCCGTGCTGAAACCATATACATTACTGATGCGAAGGCTTACTATTACCGCGAGCGCCAGACGTCAGCCGTCCACCAGCAGACTGCCGAGCGTATCGACAAACGGCTGGCCGACCACCTGACCGTGATCCTCCACCTGAACGAACTCGCTGACAGACGACCGTATGAAGAACGTCTGGCCCTGCAACGTCGCATAGCGCAACTCACGATGGATCATATCTACAACACCATCATGGCCACCCGTTCGGAAGGGAGACTCGACGAGACTATCGCAACCCTGCGCCAGCATAACCTCTTCCCCCTACCCGACCGTGATTACAGTACGAAGTACGTCTGGTTCCGGAGGCTGACCAACAGCCGTCTTGGACGAAAGATACTGCTCCGCACTCTCCCAATGATGAAAAAAGAAAGATGAGGATACTATTATTAGGCGAATACAGTAATCTGCATGCCACGCTGGCTGAAGGTTTACGAAAACTCGGCCATGAGGTGCTCGTCGTATCCGATGGCACCTACATCTACGGCTACAAGCGCGACATCTCACTTTCCCGTCAAGGCACAGGCATATGGTCTGCCGTCAGATATCTGTGGAAATTGCTCATCACCCTACCCCGTCTGCGAGGTTTCGATGTCGTTCAACTGATCAACCCAGACTGCTTTGCCCTGAAGGCTGAAAGGCAGTTTGCCATTTATCGCTACCTGCGGAAACATAACAAAGTGATGATCCTCGGCTCCTTCGGCAACGACTGGCAGTGGGTGGAGTGCGGACTAAACCGGAAGTTGTTCCGCTATGGCGACTTCAACGTCGGCGACCATCTGCGTACCTGCGCCTACACCCAGCAGGTCATCAAGGAATGGCTTCACTCCACCAAGGGAGAACTCAGCCGATACATCGCTGACGACTGTGATGCCATCGTCACCTGCCTTTACGAGTACCAAGCCATCTATCAGGACGATTATCCCGACAAGACACTGTTCATCCCTCTGCCCATCGTACCGAAGGATATCGATCCCGACACCCTGGAGCGGACATCACCTTACCCCGTCCGGTTCTTCCTTGGCATCAAGCGGATCCTGATGGAGTTCAAAGGAACAGACATCTTCTACGATGCCTTACAACGCATCAAGGCCGACTATCCGGACAAATGTGAAGTCACCGTCGTGGAAGACCTGCCGTTCAGCGAATACGAGAAACGTATGAACGGTCAGGACTTCATTCTGGACCAAGCCTATTCCTACACGCCCGCTATGAACGCCCTCGAAGCGATGAGCAAAGGTGTCGTCTGCATCGGCGGCGGAGAACCTGAGAACTACGACATCATCGGGGAAACAGAACTGCATCCCATCATCAACATCCTGCCAGACAGGGAGAATGTCTATCAGGCTCTGGCTGACATCATATCACATCCAGAGCATATCACTCGACTTAAGAAAGAAAGTATTGAGTACATCAAAAGGCACCACGACTATCTCAAAGTGGCGCATCAGTATGAAGAACTGTATCAAAAACTTCTGTCAGGCGCTTCCCGATAACCTCCGCTGAAGCCAACCGTCTGACAGCCTCCGAGACAACCTTCCCATTGAAATCCTTCTTTTCCATGACCCTCTGCATTGCGTCAGACAACGCCTGAACATCATCTATGGGTACGATGGTACAACCACCTTCGATGCGCAGACTCTTCGGCACGCACTCTGTAGCGATAGTAGGAATACCGGTGCTCATCGCCTCCAACAAGGCTAATGGCTGTACTTCACTGCGACTGGCAAGTACCAGTGCATCAGACTGATACAATAAATCTCTTACAGCATCTCTAGAAATAAGTCCATGCGAAACGACACCCTCTGAAAACAGTTTCTGGCAATCTGCAGAATCCGTGCCACGTCCGGCAATGTGTAACTCGACATCCAGTCCCGATGCCCGCAGTTGGCGGAAGGCTGGCAGCAAGATATCATACCCCTTCAGCGGCCAGAAGTTGGCCAGGCAACAGAAACGGAACGGACGACCTTCATGAGACTGGCGCTCGCGAAAATGGAAGAAGTCCACGTCGACGGTATTCGACACAGCCTGCCAGCGATAGGCATTGCCGAAATAGCATGCGATATTCCCCACCAGTTCCTCCGACACGGGGATGACCAGATTGGCCTGCTCGTATGCCTTGCGGAGCAGTGGTATCTGCCAGGCACTGCTGGGTGCAGGGCCGAACTCCTTCTCAAACACCAGCCGCGAAAGATGCTCCGTAATGACGTAAGGGATCTGATACTTCCGGCTGATCTGCATAGCCGCATAGCCAGCCCACTTGGAACAATGCGCATGAAGTATGTCCGGACGACCATAACGGGAGATGTAGTCATCGAACATCTCGCCGACGATTCTCACCCATCGACGTACATTCCACCTGACCATCAGAGGCACACCCCGCTGGAACGACTGACAGACGGTGATGCCATCACGCTGATGTTCATACCGGCCGAAAGGCAGTGACAGATATCCCTTCGCTCCGATGGTGACACCCAACTGCACGTTACTCAGGATACGCACCTCATGGCCCTGCGCCTTCAGGACCTTCGCCTGATCGAGGCAGAACTCACCGCCGTAGGGCGTGAAGAATGACGGAATCTCGAGGATGTGCATATTTTAGAGGTGAGAGGAAAGAGGTAAGAGGTGAGAGGTAAGGGTAAGAGAAAGCGCGATGTCTCCTTCATGGAAACACCGCGCTTGTCCGGTAATCATAATTATTAATTACTAATTACAAATTACTCATTGCTTAAGCCTCAGCAGGAGCCTCTGTGGCGGGAGCAGCCTCCTCTGCGGGAGCCTCGGCAGCAGCGGCCTCAGCAGCCTTTGCAGCCTCTTCCTCAGCCTTAGCGGCAGCCTCAGCAGCCTTCTTGTCGGCTACCTTCTTGGCGATGGCCTCATTCACGGCCTTCTCTGCCTTCAGGGCGTTGGCAGCAGCATCCTTCTTGGCCTTAGCCTCTGCCTCTGCGATCTTTGTCAGACCGCTCTGCTTGTCAGCCTTCCAGGCGTCAAACTTCTTCTGGGCAGCAGCCTCATCGAAAGCGCCCTTCTTCACACCACCCTTTAGGTGCTTCATCAGGTACACGCCCTCACGGCTCAGGATGTTACGTACGGTGTCTGTGGGCTGGGCACCAACCTCAACCCAATACAGTGCACGCTCGAAATTCAAGTCTACTGTGGCAGGATTGGTGTTGGGATTGTAAGTACCAATCTTCTCAGTAAAACGACCATCACGTGGTGCACGAGCGTCGGCGATAACGATGCTGTAGAAGGCGTAGCCCTTACGGCCGCCGCGCTGCAATCTGATTTTTGTTGCCATAATTAATGCTTAATCTTTAATTTTTTGATGTTATAAATTTGAATTTCATGCTCTTAACTCGTAAAAGCGGGTGCAAAGGTACAATATTTTCTGCGTACAAGCGCATACTAGACAGCACTATTTATCATTTTTTAACCATCTCCACGAGAACAGCGTCGTTTTACGGACGAATCTTCGTGACGGTACCGTCGGCCTGACGGCTGATGTAGATCCTGCCGGGCTTGAGGGTCTTGGCCTGACGGCCGTCGAGCGTGAAGTAGGTGGCGGGCTGGTTTGCGGCAGGCTTCAGGCCGCGGATGGCGGTAGCACTACTTTTCACATTGACGGTGTAACTGGTCATGGTCGACATGTCGCCGCCGATGGCCTTGATAGCACACACATAGTGGTCGTCGACCACCTCCACACTCTTCATCACATGGGTAGCCCGGCCGTCGACGGTCACCTCGATGTCATCTTCCGTGATGGCCTCGTTGAACTCATAGGAATACTCGGTCTCGTCTGAACCGAAGACGGGCAGTTCCAGACCTTTGATCTTCAGGCTGGTCAACTTGGCATTGTAGACGAACGCTATGTCGTCGACCAGCACTTCGTCGTTGTCGCTGCCCTCACCGGGATCGGCATTGGTAGAGACGGTTATCAGCACAGCCTTCGGATCGACGGCATTCTCGGTGTAGACAAAGGGAACTGAGATGCGTACCCACTCGCCGTTGGTAGTGGCGATTTCACGGTTCTGAGCCTTCGCCACGACGTTGGGGTATGCTTTATCCTCAGGGTCCTGATAGTAGGTACCGTCGGTGATCACGGCACTGAAAGAGGCATATGGATGCTCGCTGCTGGGCGTGCCCTGCTTGAACTTCACCCATGCCACGACAGAGTCGGGGCGTGAATACAGGCTCGTGTAGAATGGCTCACCGTTGCCGTCGACATCCGTCAGGCTCGTGTCTAGATAGGCATTGTTCACTGGGTCGGTGGCGATTGCCGAGCCGGCATTCATGCGGCCGGTGGTCATCGTACCGTTGGCCACGATGCCGAAGATGGAGGTGGCAAAGATGCGTGCACTGGCCGCACCCGAGTGGGCGTCGGTTGACATTGCGATATGGTTTCCAGCCAATAGTGCCATGCCACCCGAAGCACTCTCGAACGAATGCCAGAAGTTGGGCTCTACGAAATCGCCAGTCGACGTATGCCAGGTCTCGAAACTGGGGTTGGGCATCTGATAGCCGTCACCGATGCCCACCTTGATCAGTTGTCCCATCTCCTCCAGCAGGTCGATGTCGAGATAGCAGCGCAGAAGACCGCCTTCGATCTTGCCACGCAGTTGCACATTGACGGGAGGCAGTATGCTGGCCATCCAGACGGGCACGTTGGGATCGTCGCCGTCGGTGATCTGCACCTGGTCATTGGCTAAGAACAGGGTGACATCACCGTCCTGATAAGGCTTGATGCCCTTCAGTTCCACGTTACCCACACCCATCGGGCCGTTTTCGCTCTGCAGCATGAAATTTTTCAGATTGATGTCGTACAGGCCGTCGTTTTCAGTGATAATGAAGAGACCCGTCTGCTCTGTCGTCACATCGTTGACAGTAACAGTGACAACCGTTTCGTAATCCGTTGCATGGACAGCGATGGCTGTCATGGCAACAAACAATAGAGTAAACAATTTTTTCATACGTTGTTGTTTTAAATATTGTGTTGATAATTTGAATATGTTCATTTGATTCTGTAGAACAGGCCTATCGTTCCGTAGATGGGATAGAGTGTCTGTTCCACCGTCTTGAAGTCGCCGTGATGGATACCTGTGAGGCCCCATGAGAGGTCGGCCGACAAGCCCCACTGGCGGCAGAAAGCCCAGTCGATGCCTACCGACACACCCACCTGACAGGTTCGCATGTCGTCGCCGAAGTCGTAGGTTGCCCATTCGCCTTCCTGACTGCCCATCACCACCTTGACGCCCGTCGGATCGTCCTTGCGCAGGTAACCGTCTGAGGCTATGCCGTAGAAGTCCTTGCAGAGCAGCAGCGACAGGTAGGGACCGGCCTTCAGTTGCACCTTCTGACTGATTTCATAGGTCATCTGCAGGGGGATGGTGAGCATGCGCTGGCGGACCTTTTGCCCCACACGGCCGGTGTAGAGTCCTTCCAGTTCGTCCTCGTCCATCTTCACTTTCATGTGGTAGCCTTTGGTGGTCACCTCGCTGTCCATGTCTTTGATCTCATAGTGCAGGGCTGTCTGCAGGCCGAACTTCTCCGACAACGGAAACATGACGTCGGCGCCCGCCATAAAGTTTGGCGTCAGTCTGAATGACTCAATTCTGCGGATGGTGGCGGGCATGCCGATGGGAGCCGTCCCGCCGATGCTGTAGCCAACGCGTGCCTTCACCTGCAGTTTCTCTAAGCCCGTCTGCGCCTGGGCGTTCCGTGCTGCAAGCAGTGCCAGCCCGAACAGCGCCAGTAATACGTATTTCAGTTTCCTCATTCCCCGATAAAAGTAATCTCCACCTTATCTATATATAGTGTGCTGCCTACGGCACCCTCGAAGGTGTCGCCCGTCTTGCTCGACGAGAAGACCAGTGCCAGATTGTAGCCGCGCTTGGCCAGCAGGTCGGCATCGATGGGGGTGGTGCCCTCGAAGGTCATCTCAAACGGTGTCCACTCGCTGGCGGGAGGCACTGAGGCCACCTGGGCCTTGCTCACGATATAGGGACTCGAGAGCACATCGTCGCCATGGAGCATGATCTCATTGCCCTGTGCGTCGTGGTTCACGTAGAGCACGGAGTAGATGCTGGGCTCGTCGGTGCGGTCTTTCACCTCATTGAAATCCTTGTCGGTGAACGTTTCGCCCGGACTGTACTTGTAGTAGCCCGTCACCTTCACCGGCTGCTTGGTGTAGGCGATGCCCATCTGGGTGGTCTTGAGCGTATTCGTCAGCGCATACTGGGTGTCGAAGGCGCCTAAGAAGAAGTTGCCGGCAGCGATGGGCTTCTTGAACATCCTGCCCCATGAGCCTGTCGAGCGGGTTATCAGTTTAATGCAATAGCCGTCGACGCCATCCGCATCCGGCACGGTGGGATAGTCTGCGGCAGCCGCATTCGGACTGGCTATCATAAAACCGTCATTGCCCGATGCCCAGATGTACTCTTTACCACCGCCGTCGGGCTGATAATACCATACATAATATTTACCGTTGGCACTCAGTTCGAACTGCTCGAAGTCGTATCTGTTGGTTGGCAGCATGGTCTCGAGGAACTCCACGGTGTAGGTGCGGTGCCACTGGCCGTCCTCCGACGTCACGGTATATTCTACGGGACCCTTGCTAAAGTCCTGTACACTGCCGTTGGCAGGCGTGATGGTAGCACCGGGCGTGAGTGCAAATTTCACGGGCATGGCGGGCAGACCGGCTCGCTGCCACACGGTGAACGTCAGCCGTTGTGTGCTCGACGACACATCGCTGATGCGCATATCCGTTTTCTGGCTGAAATACGGGGCGAGGTCATCACCCTCGACCCAGGCTTCGAGAACGTCGCATTCCATGTTCTTCGGCTCATCCTTGATGCACGCCGTGAGGAGCAACGCCGATAAGAGTATGGTCAAATGGTATAAATATTTCATATGGTGCAAAGGTACGATTTATTTCCCAAACTGCCAAATATTTGCGCTATTTTCTTTTTATAGGACCCACTCATTTAGACAGTCATTAAGTCATTAGTCATTAGTCATTAAGGGGTAAGAAAAAAAAGGTTTTTAGATTATATTATTATATATATTGTAATATATATAATAATATAAAATAAGAAGAGTCTAAGAAGAGATTCAAAAGAGTATCAGTAGAGATATGCAAAGTGCTTAATGACTAATGACTATCATGACTGCCAGATTGTCAAGACAATGATGAGCAAGGCTGGAGGAAATGCCTTCCATGCCTCATGCAGATGCTTACCTCTTCATAGCGGAAGGCATTAGCACAAGGCATTCAAGGCATTGCTTCGAGGCATGGAAGGCATCGGAACGAGTTTGTCTGATTGAAAATTGAAAGCATAGCCAAATTATCAAATAAATATTTGGTGATTTCGTTTTTTTGTCGTATCTTTGCAGTCTAAACAAAAAGACACAAGACGAATAAATAATGAACGCAAAGGAAAAGAAACTATTTGTAATGATTGCAGCCATCATGATGGCAGCAGCGAGCGTGAACGCGCAGGAAGAAAGGACCGTCGACGCCTATTTCACCGCCGACGAGATGCCCGACATGAGACTCTTCATGCCCGGTCCGCCAGACAGTACTTCGGTGGCCTTTGCCAACGACGTGAGCCGCTATTTCTGGGGCAAGGAGATGCGCATGGACCCCGAGCGTGCCGAGCAGGCCAAGCGTGACGCCGTCTATGGTCTGGCAACAATCATCGAGGAGTTTGAAGAAGCCTTCGGCATGAAGATCAGTCAGGAGCAGACACCCGAGATCTACAAGGTGCTGCTCGAAGGCACCGCCACCTGCGACAGCATCTGCAAGAATCCCAAGACCACCTACGGTCGCACGCGGCCGTTCGTCCGTTTCAACGAGCACACGCTGGCACCCGACCTCGAACCAGAACTCAACCCGCACAAGTCATTCCCCTCGGGCCACACGATCTTGGGCTGGAGTTCGGCGCTGCTGATGATGGAGATCAACCCCGACCGTGCCAACGAGATACTCGCCCGCGGCTACCGCTACGGCGAGAACCGCGTGGTGATGGGCGCCCACTGGCAGAGCGACACCGATGCCGCCCGGATGGCAGCGGGAGTGGCTTATGCCAAACTGCACACCAGCGAGCGCTTCCTGGAGCAGATGAAGAAGGCGCGCGAGGAGTACAAGCGGCTCGCACCCGAACCCGTTACGGTGAGAGGGGTCAAGGCCGAGCGCCAGGCCACAGACGCCGATATCTACGACCTCTCCGGGCGCAAGGTCAGTTCGCCCCGTCAGGGCGTCTACATCCAGAGCGGCCAAAAACTAGTGGTCAGATGATGAGACATGCATGAAGACGAAGAGAGAACTATCGATACTGATACCCAATTATAATAATGTATGCGTGGGACTGGTGTCGGTGCTGCAGCAGCAGGCTGCGGCGCTCGACATCACGTACGAGATCCTTGTGGCCGACGATGCCTCGCCCGACCAGGATGCCATCCGGATAAACCGCGCCATCAACGAACTGCCCCACTGCCGCTATATCGTGAAGGAGCAGAACTCGGGCAGCGCCGCCACCCGCAACTACCTCGGCGCCCGCAGCCGCTACCACTGGCTGCTGTTTATGGACTGCGACATCGACATCCCCGACGACCGCTTCCTCGAGCGGTATGTGAAGGACGAGCACGAGGGGGTGGTCAACGGCGGCATCTGCATCGCCGATGACGACCGTCAGCGCTACAACCTGCGCTACCTGTACGAGAAGAACGCCGAGCCGGCACACAGCGCGGAGAAGCGGCAGGCAGACAGGTATCACGAGTTCCGATCGACCAACTTCATGATCGAGCGCGAGGCGTTCGAGGCCTGTCCCTTCGACGAGCGGTTCAAACGGAGCGGCTATGAGGACGTGCTCTTCGGGAAGACGCTGAAGCAGCAGGGTGTCAGCATTACCCACATTGACAACCCCGTGATGATGACCGAATTCGAGTCGAACCCCGACTACGTGAAGAAAATCGAGCGAAGCCTGCAGACGCTCTACACGTTCAGGAACGAACTGCGCGGCTACTCCCGCATACTGACCTTCGACACAGGCATCCACATCGGGGCGGTCAGAGGGATGATCAGGCTGTGGCACCGCCTGTTCGGAGCACTCGAGCGACGGAACCTGTGCAGCGAGCGACCCTGTCTGAAGGTGTTCAACATCTACCGTATGGGATACTACCTGACGGAAGCCTGCAAACCTTTACGGAAGATTTAACACACTACAACACTCCTTTTTTGGTGGTTTCAGAAAAAATCACTATCTTTGCACTCACATTCGAAAAAAGGACTAACAAATAAACAAAGAAATTAAAAATGAAACCACTAAACAAACAATTCGCTCCCAAGAGCGTCATGCCTGAAAAGGTGATTCAGTTCGGTGAGGGTAACTTCCTCCGTGCATTCGTAGATTGGATTATCTGGAACATGGACCAGAAGACCGACTTCAACGGCTCGGTCGTCGTCGTCCAGCCTATCGAGAAAGGTATGGTAGACTGGCTCAACGCCCAGGACTGCCTGTACCACGTGAACCTGCAGGGCCGCGAGAACGGCAAGCCCGTGAACACGCTGGAGCGCATCGACGTGATCAGCCGCGCCCTGAACCCCTACACGCAGAACGCTGCCTTCATGGCGCTGGCCGACCAGCCCGAGATCCGCTTCGTCATCTCGAACACCACCGAGGCCGGCATCGCCTTCGACCCCACCTGCAAACTCGAAGACGCACCCGCAAGCAGTTATCCCGGCAAACTCGTGCAACTGCTTTATCGTCGTTATCAGACCTTCAACGGCGACAAGACGAAGGGCCTCATCATCTTCCCCTGCGAACTGATCTTCCTCAACGGCCACGTGCTGAAGGATTGCATCTATAAGTATATTGATCTGTGGAACCTCGGCGCCGACTTCAAGAAATGGTTCGAAGAGGCCTGCAGCGTGTATGCCACCCTCGTGGACCGCATCGTACCGGGCTTCCCCCGCAAAGAGATTGCCGAAATCCAGGAGAAGATCTCGTATCGCGACAACCTCGTCGTACAGGCCGAGACATTCCACCTCTGGGTGATCGAGGCCCCGAAGGAAGTGGCCAAGGAGTTCCCCGCCGACAAGGCCGGTCTGCACGTGCTGTTCGTACCCTCAGAGGAACCCTACCACAAGCGTAAGGTGACACTGCTCAACGGCCCGCACACCGTACTCTCGCCCGTGGCCTTCCTCAGTGGTGTGAACATCGTGCGCGACGCCTGCAACCATGAGATCATCTCGAAGTACATCCACAAGGTACAGTTCGACGAACTTATGCAGACCCTCGACCTGCCGATGGACGAACTGGAGAAGTTTGCCGGCGACGTGCTCGAGCGCTTCGACAACCCCTACGTAGACCATCAGGTGACGAGCATCATGCTCAACTCGTTCCCGAAGTTCCAGGCACGCGACCTGCCCGGCGTGAAGACCTATCTCGAGCGCAAAGGCGAACTGCCTAAGGGACTGGTATTCGGACTGGCAGCCATCATCACCTACTACAAGGGCGGCAAGCGCGAAGACGGTACGGAGATCGTGCCCAACGACGACCAGAAGATCATGGACCTGCTGAAGCAGTTGTGGGCTACCGGCGACACCCAGAAGGTGACCGACGGCGTGCTCGGTGCCGAGTTCATCTGGCAGGAGAACCTGAACAAGATCCCCGGTCTGAACGCCATGCTGAAGCAGTTCCTCGACCTCATCCAGAGCGTCGGCATGCTCGAGGCCGTGAAGAGTATTATTTAGTTTATGGTTTATAGTTGATAGTTGACAGTGTACAGATGATTACTACTAAGGGCTGTTTCTTCCGACAGGCAGAATGGCTTGCAGGGTATTCAACTGTAGACTGTAAACTGCAAACTGTAAACAAAATGAAATGAGCGATTGCATTGAAATCAAAGGGGCGAGGGTCAACAATCTGAAGAACGTTGACGTGAAGATTCCCAGAAACCAGTTTATCGTGATTGCCGGAGTCAGTGGCTCCGGCAAATCATCGTTGGCCTTCGACACCCTCTACGCCGAAGGCCAACGGCGTTATGTAGAGAGCCTGTCAAGTTATGCCCGGCAGTTCCTCGGGCGCATGAATAAACCCGAGTGCGACTTCATCAAAGGCATACCGCCCGCCATCGCCATCGAGCAGAAGGTGATCTCCCGCAACCCACGCAGTACGGTAGGCACCTCGACGGAGATATACGAATATCTCCGATTGCTTTACGCGCGCATAGGGCGCACGTACAGTCCCGTCAGCGGCGAAGAGGTAAAGAAACATACCACAGAAGACATCGTGCAGAAGGTACTGGAATACTCGCCCGGGACACGCTTCGTGGTGATGGCGCCCATACATCTGCCCGAGGGCAGGACGATGGAGCAGCAACTGAAGGCGTATATCCTGCAGGGTTATTCGAGAATCTACGTGAAGGGCGATTTCGCAAGAATCGATGATTATTTATCAGAGTACCCCGGGCATTCTGAAAAATCAGAGTACTCGGAAGATGCCACCTACCTGGTAATCGACCGTCTGTCGGTGGACACCTCAAAAGACGCCATCGCCCGACTGGTGGACTCCGCCGAGACCGCCTTCTATGAGGGCAACGGCACCTGCCGGCTACTCTTTCCGCCGTCGAACATCTGCTACGACTTCTCGATGAAGTACGAGGCCGACGGTATGACCTTCGAAGAGCCCAACGACAACATGTTCTCCTTCAACTCGCCCGTAGGCGCCTGTCCCGAATGCCAAGGCTTCGGACGCATCATCGGCATCGACGAAAAACTGGTCATCCCCAACACGACACTGTCGGTCTACGACGGTTGTGTCATCTGCTGGCACGGCGAGAAGATGAAGGAGTGGAAGGAATGGTTCTGCCGCCATGCCGTGAAAGACGATTTCCCCATCTTCGAGCCCTATATGAACCTGAGCCAGCAGCAGAAAGACTGGCTGTGGCACGGACTCCCCTCAGACGGCAAGAAAAAGGAGCGCCCCTGCATCGACACCTTCTTCGAAATGGTCAAGGAGAACCAATACAAGATACAATACCGCGTGATGCTGAGCCGCTACAGGGGTAAGACCAACTGTCCCGTCTGTCACGGAACTCGCCTCAAGCCCGAGGCCGAATACGTGAAGATCGGCGGGCGAAGCATTACCGATCTGGTGCAGATGCCCGTGGTGAGGCTGAAAGAATGGTTCGACCTGTTGACGCTCGACCCACACGACCAGGAGGTCGGTAAGCGCCTGCTGGTGGAGATTACCAGCCGACTGCAGTTCCTTTTGGATGTCGGACTGGGCTATCTGACCCTCAACCGACTCTCCAACTCCCTGTCGGGTGGCGAGAGCCAGCGCATCAACCTCTGTACGTCGTTAGGCAGTTCGCTGGTCGGTTCGCTCTATATCCTCGACGAGCCGAGCATCGGACTCCACAGCCGCGACACAGAACGACTGATCCATGTGCTGAAAGAACTCCAGTCGCTGGGCAACACGGTGGTCGTGGTCGAGCATGATGAAGAGATCATGCGTGCTGCCGACTACCTGATCGATGTCGGTCCCGATGCAGGTCGTCTGGGCGGTGAAATCGTCTTCGAGGGACAGGCAAGTGATTTTTTAGGCGGGCATGGGAAAGACGTTCCCAGAGCAGCGGCGCAGCAGTGGCCAAGAAGTCATACGGTGAAGTATCTGCTGCACGAGGAGGAGATTCCCGTGCCCCGGAGCCGTCGCCCCTGGAACCGTCATATCGACATCAAGGGCGCCCGCATGAACAACCTGCGCGGCATCGACGTGCAGATACCGCTGAACGTGATGACCGTCGTCACAGGTGTGTCGGGTTCCGGGAAATCCAGTCTCATCAAGGGCATCCTCTACCCTGCCCTGAAGCGTCATCTCGGCGAAGTGTACGACCTGCCCGGCGAATACCTCGGCCTCGGCGGCGACATAGACGCCATCAAGCATGTAGAATTCGTAGACCAGAACCCCATCGGGAAGTCTACCCGTTCTAATCCAGCCACCTATGTCAAGGCCTACGACGCCATCCGAGACCTCTACGCCGACCAGCCTCTCTCGCAACAGATGGGCTTCACACCCCAGTACTTCTCCTTCAACACCGAAGGCGGTCGCTGCGAAGAGTGTAAGGGTGCCGGCGTGATCACGGTGGAGATGCAATTCATGGCCGACCTCGTGCTGGAGTGTGAGGCCTGTCACGGCCAACGTTTCAAGAAGGACATCCTCGACGTAACCTACCACGGGAAGAACATCGACGACATCCTCAACATGACGATCACCGAAGCCGTCGCCTTCTTTACCGAACACGGCGACAAGACCATCGTCAACCGTCTGAAGACCCTTGAGGACGTCGGACTCGGCTATATCAAAATGGGACAGAATTCCTCCACCCTCTCCGGCGGTGAGAACCAACGCGTGAAACTCGCCTACTTCATCGGACAGGAGAAGCAGGAACCCACCCTGTTCATCTTCGACGAGCCTACCACCGGTCTTCACTTCCACGATATCCAACGGCTGCTACAGGCCTTTAATGCGCTCATCGAACGAGGACACAGCATCCTGATCATCGAGCACAATATGGAGATTATCAAATGTGCAGACCACGTCATCGACCTCGGTCCTGATGGCGGCGACCGCGGAGGTGGTCTCATGGTGGCCGGCACACCCGAGGTGGTGGCGCAATGCAAGGACAGTCTGACGGGAAGATTTCTTAAGGAGAAGTTAGAGGAAATTTGAAGATAGAGATAGTTAGAGGAAGTTATGAGGAAGTCGTTTCTATCCGCGGTCTGGATGATTCTGGCGGGCATGCTATTCTGTATGCCTGTCAGCGTCGTAGGCAAGGAGAAGAATGACACCCTCATCCTCAATCGTATCTACGAATACCTGAAAGCCAACCGGTCGGAGTTCAAGCCTTTGGTAGACAATGTGTACATGAAGTTCCGCTATAACGTGGAGAAACGTAACTTCGGTCTCTGGCTGATACCCAACACCTACGTCCTGGCCAAGGATCCCCGCGAATACATACGCGAGACCTACACCAAGGCTACGTTCACCGACACCCACCACTTCGATGTGAACGCCGAGGTCGTGACGGGTACGATGCGCGGAGACCGTATCGGCATGAAGACACTGCTAGACTTCATGACACCAAACATCTACAACATGGCCTTCTACGACGGTCACGTGCTTTCCCCCTTCAACAAGTGGAACCGCCACTACTACCATTTCACCCAGATACGGCTGATGAACGGCGCCACGCGGCTTGACTTCCGTCCGAAACTCTACAACACCCAACTGCTGAACGGTTACGCCGTCGTAGAGACCGAAACGGGACGCATCCTGAGGACGGTGCTCAACGGTGAGTTCGACATGATCACCTTCCGTACGGAGATCACCCAGAGTGAAGATGAGGGGCGTGAGTTGATGCCGGCGAAGTGTAACACCGCCGCCACCTTCCGCTTCATGGGCAACAGGGTGAGTGTGCTGTTCAATGCCTTCTACAACTGTCCGACCAACCTGTCCGACAGCATCAACTCCATCTCCAGCCGAGAGATGATGGACTCCATCCGCCCCGTGCCGCTGAACCGACTGGACAAGCAGATCTACGAAACCTACGACCGGGAGCATGCCGCAGCCGACTCTATCGCAGCCCTCGATACCATCCCCCACAAAACTAACTTCTGGAAAAAAATCTTCTGGGACACCATCGGCGAGACCCTCGTCACACCCATCGATGCCGAAGCACGTAACGCCTCCTTCCGCATCTACCCCATCATCAATCCCCTCTACGCTGACTACAGCCCCACCAAAGGATTCCGATACAAGATGAAACTGCGTACGACGTTCCGATTCTCCGATCACCGGTATCTGAACATCGAACCTACCATCGGCTACAACTTCAAACAGAGTCAACTCTACTTCAACATCCCCATCCGCATGGTGTACAACCCGAAGCGAAACGGTTATGCAGAGATCATCTACGGCAACGGCAACCGTATCTACAACAGCACCGTCATTGAGGAGATCAACGAAGCCCATCTGGACACCATTGACTTCAGTAATACCCACATGGACGAGTTCAGGGACAACTACCTCCGTCTGTTCAACAATATCATGATCTTCGACTGGCTGGACATCGAGACCGGTATCTTCGTGCACCAGCGTAAGTCAGTCGTTCCAGAGATGATGCGCCAGTACGGCGTGCCCGAAGAATATCGCAGTTTCGCTCCCACCATAGGCATCAAACTGCAACCGTGGCTCAACAAGGGTCCGCTCTTCTCCTTCGACTGGGAGGAGAGTATCAAAGGCGTGAACCAATCGAACCTGGAATACACCCGCTGGGAGTTCGATGCCCAATGGAAATACAAGATCCCAGGACTGAGAGTGCTCAACATGCGCCTCGGCACAGGTCTGTACACCTCGAAGAGCACTGAATACTTCCTCGACTTCTCCAACTTCCACGACGAGAACCTGCCTGAAGGGTGGAATGACGACTGGAGCGGCAACTTCCAACTACTTGGCGGTCGCGAGTACAACGAGTCGAAATACTACATCCGCACCAACGTGTCCTACGAGTCACCCCTCCTGCTGGCCACGTGGATACCTTACCTGGGCAAGTATATCGAGAAGGAGCGCTTCTACATTAGCGGCGTACTGCTCGAACGGTCCAGGCCCTATTATGAGATAGGCTACGGCTTCACCAACCGTTACATCTCCGCCGGCGCCTTCGCCAGTTTCCGTAACACCAAATTCGAGGAATTTGGCGTGAAATTCGACTTTGAACTATTCAAACGATGGTAGCACCACTCAACGTATATAAAGCAAGTGCCGGCAGCGGAAAGACCTTCACGCTCGCCACCGAATACATCTCGCTGCTGGTAGAGAACCCGATGAGTTACCGCAGCATCCTCGCCGTCACCTTCACCAACAAGGCCACCGAGGAGATGAAGATGCGCATTCTCAGCCAACTCTACGGCATTTGGAAACAGTTGCCCGACTCTGACGACTACCTGAAGAAAGTGCAGGAGAATACCGGTCTCGACACCTGTGTCATCAGCGAACGGGCAGGCATCAGCCTCTCCTACCTGCTGAACAACTACAACAACTTCCGCGTGGAAACCATCGACACCTTCTTCCAGAGTGTCATGCGGAACATGGCGCGCGAACTAGACCTCACCACCAACCTGCGCATCGGACTCAACGACTATCAGGTGGAGGAACTGGCCGTCGACCAACTCATCGCCGACCTCAGCACCACCGACGCCATGCTCCAGTGGATACTGAGATACATCATGGAGAACATCTCAGACGATAAGTCATGGAACGTCATCGGGCAGATCAAGCAGTTCGGCCGCCATATCTTCAGCGACGCATATAAGGACGTCAGCCGGACCCTCGAAGAGAAACTGGCACAGCCAGGATTCTTCGACCAGTACACGACCCGTCTGCGCGAACTGCGCCAGAGCGCAGAGAATCGCATGAAGCAGATGGCTGACACCTTCTTCGACATCCTCGAATCAGAAAGTCTCACCGTCGATGACTTCCTCTATGGTAAGTCAGGGCTCTGCAGTTTCTTCATCAAGTTACGTCAGGGACAGTTCGACGAAGGCATCTTGGGCAAGCGTGTCACCGACAGTGTGGGCGATCCTCCAAAATGGTACAAGAAGACTCATCCTCGTCGCGAATTCATACATGCTTTGGCAGACAGTACTCTCGGCGACCTGCTGCGGCAAGCCCTCGAAGAACGGCCCCAACAGTGGCGACTCTACAAGAGTGCCGACCTCACCCTGCGCCACCTCAGTCAGTTACGTCTGCTGAGCGGCATCGAACAGAAGGTGCACGAACTGAACCAGGATGCCAACCGCTTCCTCCTCAGCGACACCCAGCAGTTGCTTCACGCCCTCATCGGCGACAGCGACTCACCGTTCATCTTCGAGAAGATCGGCACCCAGTTGGAACATGTGATGATCGACGAGTTTCAGGACACCTCCACCGTACAGTGGCAGAACTTCCGTGTGCTGCTAGACGAGGCGATGAGTCACGAAGGCAGCAGCAGCCTGATTGTGGGCGACGTGAAACAGAGCATCTACCGTTGGCGTTCCGGCGACTGGCGATTGCTAAACGATATCGAGAGCCAGTTCGATGCCACACAGATAAAGACCCATCCGCTCGACACGAACTACCGCTCCAGCCGCCGCATCATCACCTTCAACAACACCTTTTTCCAGGAGGCGGCCGAACTCGAATACCTGTCGCTCAAGGAAATCAACGATGCCGAGGCCAGTCAGTTGAAGCGAGCCTATGCCGACGTGAAGCAGAAGATACCCCAAAAACGGGATCACGAAGGGTACGTCAGCATCGAACTCCTGCCAGCCGAAGACTATCAGACCCTAACGTTCCAGCGCCTTGCCGAGATCGTCAGCAAACTGTTGGAATCAGGAGCGACACAAGAGCAAATAGCGATCCTCGTGCGCATGAATTCCGTCATACCACAGATTGCACAGTACTTCATGGAACAAATGCCCGAAGTGACCATCGTTTCAGACGAGGCTTTCCGACTCGACGCCTCCAACGCCGTCAACCTGATGGTCAGAGCCATGCGGCTACTCGTCTGTCCCAACGACCAACTGACCAAGGCCGCCATCGCCAAGAGTTACCACGCTGATGTGCTACACGACTACGAAGGCGATGGCATCCGGCTGCTGAACGTGACGCCCCTGAATGACGATACCACCACTTCAACCCTCGACGTCATGCTGCCCGAGGATTACATCGCCCACTTCGATGAACTCCGTGCGATGCCGCTCTACAATCTGGCCGAGCGCCTCTACACCATCTTCGGACTCGAACGGCTCACGGGACAGAGTGCCTACGTCTGTGCCTTCTACGACCACCTGGTGAACTTCGTCAATGAGAATGCCGCCGATATTACCTCATTCCTAACAGAATGGGACGAGAACCTTTGCTCGAAGACCATTCAAAGCGACGAGACCAGCGGCGTGCGCATCTTCTCCATCCACAAGTCGAAAGGACTGGAGTACGAGCATGTCATCGTGCCCTTCTGCGACTGGCAGTTGGAGAAGCAGAGCGGTAACATCCTCTGGTGCCAGCCTTCGGAAGCGCCCTTCAACGACCTGCCTATCGTACCCATCGACTACAGTCAGAAGCAGATGAAGGGTACCATTTTCGAGGCCGACTACCGACATGAACATCTGCAGAACACTGTAGACAACCTCAATCTGCTCTATGTTGCTTTCACCCGTGCCCGAAACAGTCTGTTCGTCATTGGCCGTCGTAAGGCGCCCAATACCCGTTCAATGCTCATCGAACAGACCCTGTCTGCAGTGGCCGACACCCTGCGTAAGGCCGACACCACATATACCGACATCCTGCTCGATGGCCTTGACGACGAGCAGCAATCCCTCCGTTTCATTTACGGCACTCTGCCGTCTCCCAACCAATCTCTCACCTCTCACCATTCACCCCTTACCTCAAAAATAACATCCAACCCTTTCCTGCAGAACTACGAGCCCCTGCCCGTAGCCATCCGTACCTTCGAAAGTAAGGTCAGTTTCCGACAGAGCAACCGCAGCAAGGCCTTCGTCGAGGCTAATGACGAAGAGGCTGTACGACAGCAGAACTACATCCAGACAGGCAGCATCCTTCATGAGGTCTTCTCTACCATACGCACCTCTGCCGACATTCCCAATGCCTTACAGCACCTTCAGTCGGAAGGTGTCATCTACGATGGCACCCTCACCCCAGACCGCATCGCCCAGATGCTGCAGGAACGACTAAAGAATAAGCGCGTAGCAGACTGGTTTTCAGACCGTTGGACACTCTTCAATGAGTGTTCCATCCTTTCTGTCGAAGACGGTCAAGTGTGCCAGCATCGTCCCGACCGAGTGATGACCGACGGCCACGAATGGATTGTCGTCGACTTCAAGTTTGGTTCCCCGAAACCTGAATACCAAGACCAGGTACGCCAGTACATGAACCTCATCCAGAAAATGTCTCTCACCTCCTCCACTTCACCCCTCATCTCTATCAGGGGCTACCTTTGGTACGTCTACTCCAATCAGATTGAGGAAGTCACCCTCAGTAGTAATCATCTATAAACAATATAATAATGACTTTCCTCTCCTCCGTCGCCTCCGACCTGCTCTCCAAATTCGGCACCGACCTCAGCCGCATCGCCGTCGTCTTCCCGAACAAACGTGCTTCGCTATTTCTCAACGATCACCTTGCCCGTCAGGCTGGCCAGCCCTTATGGAGCCCCACCTACATCACCATCAGCGACCTCTTCCGCAGCCACTCTCCACTGAAAGTCGCCGACCCCATCTTGCTCGTATGCAAACTCCATCAGTGCTTCATCCAATGCACAGGCATCGACGAGACACTCGACCACTTCTACGGCTGGGGACAATTGCTGCTCTCCGACTTTGACGACCTCGACAAGAACATGGGGCCTGCCGACCAGATATTCACCAACTTGCGCGACATTCACGAACTCGACGACGTGTCGTATCTCACCCCCGAGCAGCGACAACTGCTGCAACGCTTCTTCAGCAACTTCTCTGACGAGCACAACAGCGAACTCAAGCAGCGATTCCTCCGTCTGTGGAGTCGCATGGGTGACATCTACCACACCTTCAACCGCCAACTAGCCGACGAGGGACTGGCCTATGAGGGTGCCCTCTACCGACAAGTGGCCGAGGACGAGAGCATCACCTTCGACTACGACACCTACGTCTTCGTAGGCTTCAACCTGCTACAACAGGTGGAGCAGACTCTTTTCCGCCGGCTGGAGCGTGAGGGGAAAGCCCTGTTCTATCAGGACACTGTCGAACAGCCACCACAGCAAATCACCTACATTTCTGCCCCGACAGAGAATATACAGGCCAGATACGCCAGCATGTGGCTTAACGCAGAGCGCATCGCCGACGGACAACGCACAGCGGTCGTACTCTGTAACGAAGGACTCCTACAGGCTGTTATCCACTGTCTGCCCGATGCCGTCGAGAAGGTGAACGTCACCACCGGCTATCCCCTGCTGCAGACACCCATTGCCTCGCTCGTGGCCCAGTTGCTGAACCTACAGATCAACGGCTTTTCCGCCCGCAGCCAATCCTTCCGTAGACGCTGGCTCGACATGGTGGCCCGTCATCCCTACGCCAGCCTGCTACCCGAAGGCTATGCCGACACCCACCTGACCGATGGACCGTCACTCCTGCACTGGCTCCTCGACATTATCCGCCATATCGCCACTTCACCCAATTCCGCCTCTGACATATCTCTCACCTCTAATAACTCGCCTCTAACCTCTGAAAGCCTCTTCCGCATGTACACGCTGCTAAACCGCATGAGTGACCTCACTGACTGCGGCGTACTCACCGTCGACGTGCCCACCCTCCAACGCCTAGTCGCACAGGTTGTACAGTCCACCTCAATTCCCTTCCACGGAGAACCCGCCGAAGGTATCCAGATCATGGGTGTACTCGAAACGCGTAACCTCGACTTCGACCACGTACTGCTGCTCTCCTGTAATGAAGGATACATGCCCCGTGGCGTCAACGACACCTCGTTCATACCCTATGCCATCCGTAAGGCCTACGGACTGACCACTATCGATCAGAAGGTGGCTATCTATCAGCACTACTTCCATCGACTGCTACAACGCGCACACGACGTGACTATCGTCTACAACAACGCCACGACCGATGGTCATACCGGCGAGATGTCACGTTTCATGCTCCAACTCCTCATCGAAACCCCTCTGACCTCAGACAAATCCCACTCCTCGATACATTTCCGTAGTCTCAAAGCCGGCCAGCAACCCCTACTCCACAAACCAAAGCCTATCGACAAAAGTCCAGCCATCATCGACGTCCTGCGCCAGCGACTCTCCAAAGAGCACGGCGGCATCAGCCCTACGGCTGTTAGCAACTACCTGCGTTGCCAGTTGCGCTTCTTCTACTGTTATGTCAGTAATCTCAAGGAACCTGATGACACCAACGAAGAACTCATTGACAACCGCCTCTTCGGCAATGTCTTCCACAAGGCCGCCCAGACGCTTTACGAGCAGTTTGCCGACGGTCGGGTCACCGTAGGCCTACTCGATGCCCTACTCAACAACCAAAGTACCATCGAGCGTGCCGTCGACAAAGCCCTCCGTAGCGAGGTATTCAAAAACCACACCTCCTTACCCCGACTTGACGGTCTGCAACTCATCAACCGCGAGGTGATCATCAAGTACGTGCGTCTGCTCGTCGAGACCGACCGCCTCCTGGCGCCCTTCACCATCCTCGGCCTTGAGCACCCCGTCTACATGTCCTGGGGTAATACCACCATCGGCGGAATCATTGACCGTCTGGACTGCGTCACCGACGCTGCCAGCGGACAAAAGCGCATACGGGTGATCGACTACAAGACCGGTGCCCGTCGTCTGAAGCCAATGCCAAACGTCGAAGCCATCCTCGACCCCGCTCAGATACCCAACCATAGTGACTACTATCTTCAGGCCTTCCTCTACAGCCACATCGTCAGTCAAAAGTACAAGGAGCCCGTCAGCCCCGCTGTACTCTTTATCCAGCATGCCGCCGCCGAGGGCTACGACCCTACGCTTGTCATCGGTCGTGACCCCGTCACCAATATCGTCATCCATGCTGACCGTTTTATGACCTTGTTCAAGGAGAAGACCACCGAAATATTCTCTCCAGACCTTCCATTCACCCCTACCGACGACCGCAACCGCTGCCGTACCTGTCCCTACGCCTCCCTATGTGGTAGATAGATGATAGGTACGCTCCGAAACATAAAAAGCAAGTCCACCCCTTAAAAGGAGCGGACTTATGCGGTGCGTACGAGATTCGAACTCGTGACCTCCTGCGTGACAGGCAGGCATTCTAACCTACTGAACTAACGCACCCAATAACTATGCGTTATGAATGAAAAAGAGCGGTGCGTACGAGATTCGAACTCGTGACCTCCTGCGTGACAGGCAGGCATTCTAACCTACTGAACTAACGCACCAAAGAACTCTGCTTTCTTATAAGCGGGTGCAAAGGTATAAAGAATTTTCGAACTATGCAAACATTTTCGGACTTTTTTTACTTAAAGTTTCGAAAAAGATTCATAATACATATTGGAACAGCAGGGCAGGATGATACTGCTCACCGTCGAAGAGCCAGTCGGATATACGTCCGGATAAACAATACCCCATCTTGCGAAAGAGTGCCAACGAAGCCTCGTTGCGCTCATCGACATAGACATATAGTTGATGAAGATGCAGAATACGAAGGGCATAATCGTGAATCTGCTGAAGGGTGGCAGTGGCATAGCCCCTACGTCGGCAGTCATTCAGAATGACAAGTCCCAGTTCGGCGCGACGGTTAGCAGGATCGAAATTAACCAGGTCGACGATGCCGACGGTCTGCCCTTCCGCATTATCAATCATCATACGCACCTGACGGTCTGTATAGATATCATTAGTAACATGGGCCACATAGTCGTGGAGCACATAACGGGAATAGGGCACATTCGAGGTTCCTACATTCCATAGACGGACATCATTCTCAATGCGGTATAGCAAATCCAAGTCTTCGGGCTCAATGGCACGTAATGTAGTAAGAGATGTCATAGGTGTAGTTTCTTACGGAGGATATCAACAAGAGCGATGAAAGCACGAAAATAGATGGCCATCTTCACGGGGATGGCATAGAGGAAACTCAGGTGGCTGTAATGCTTACGGAAAAAGATGAGCATGGCCTGATAGAAGATGTGGACATAGCGGAAATCCGTCTTCTGGGTAGACTTGCCCTTAAAATGAGTAATCTCGTAAGGCAGATACCAATTCTGCCATCCACCCTTCAGCAGACGATAGGACAGATCGATATCCTCACCGTACATGAAGAAGTCCTCGTCTAACAGTCCGATCTGATCGATAGCCTTGCGACGCAGCATACAGAAGGCACCACTAATGACATCAATGCGGCCAGGCTGATCCCACGGCAGGTGGCTCATATAGTAGCGCTTTGTAAATCCGAGCATCTTCAATCCAGCAACCCAAGGAGTGGGCAGTCCACGTCGCGACTCGGGAGCAAGGCTTCCATCAGCATTGTGCATCATAACCCCTGCCCCACCCGCCTCGGGATGGGCATCCATAAAATCGAGAACGCCACGAAGCGTAGACTCCTCGACCACAGTATCGGGATTAAGCAGCAGCACATAGTCGGACTGCGACTGGCGAATGGCGAGGTTGTTGGCGCGGGCAAAGCCCATGTTTTCCGTATTGACAACAAGCCGTACCCAGGGATAGTCGCGATGGAGCACCTCGACACTATCATCCTGCGAGTTATTGTCGACGACCCACACCTCGCCATCAATACTAGCAATAGCCTTTTGTACGCTCTGGAGGCACTTCTCCAGATATTCGCGCACATTGTAATTGACGATGACAATACTCAGTTTCATGTTTCTTCAGAGGTTTCGGCCAGACAGCGCCCAACACTGGGAAAGACGAACGGCAGGCAGAGCAACAACATGATGCCTAAGTAGCCGAACGTGGTGTTCATATAAATATAATATAATAAGGTGTCGATAAGCATCGGCACTTCAAGTATCAGCAGACGGATGATGCCCCACTTCAGCATAGCGGGCTCAGGGTGGGTAACCAGTTCGGCATGCACAAAGGCGAACTTGAACAGACGGAGTCCCAGAAAGGCGGCACCTAACGACAAGAGTTCCATCATGAAGGTGAGGAAGAACTCAGACTGCTTGTCTTCGGCCAGCAGACCCGATTCGAGTGTGTCTGTCTCGTAGAGCAGCACGAAGCCAATGGTCAGTGCCAGCAACAGGAAACAGGCGACGGTCAGTTTTTGGCTAATTAATTTCATATTCTTACGTTATTTTTCTTCAAAGAGTGTACGATTCATAATGGAGCGTCCAAGGGTCACCTCATCGGTATACTCCAACTCATTGCCAACGGCCACACCACGGGCGATGACACTGACTTTCACACCGGTAGGAGCCAGTTTGCGATAGATATAGAAGTTGGTGGTGTCGCCCTCCATCGTCGGACTGAGGGCAAGGATTACTTCACCGACGCCACCTTCGGCCACACGGTTTACCAGCGATTCAACCTCAATGTCAGAAGGTCCGATGCCGTCCATCGGTGAGATGATACCACCAAGCACGTGGTATAGGCCATGATACTGCTGGGTGTTCTCTATCGCCATCACATCCTGGATATTCTCCACCACGCAGACTAACGAAGCGTCTCGGCGGGGATCAGCACAGATCGGGCAGGTATCGCTGTCGCTGATGTTATGACAGACGTGACAGTATTTCACCTCCTGCTTCAAGCGGCTGACAGCATCGGCGAACTGATCCACCTCGCTGTTCTCCTGACGCAAGAGCCATAGCACAAGACGCAAGGCAGTCTTACGGCCGATGCCCGGGAACTTGGCAAACTCGGTAACCGCCCGTTCTAACAGTTGTGAGGGATATTGTTGGGTAATCATTATGAGATTTACAATTTTCAATCTTGGGATTATGACTCAATCTCGCTAAGTTCCAGCCAGCGCATGGATTTCTCGTCGAGTTCGTCCTTCAGCAATGGCAGTCGTTTGCTCTTCTCCGTGAGTTCGTCTACAGAGAGGGTACCACTGCAAAGGGCTTCCTCTAATTGTTGCTGTTCGGCCTCAAGGGCGGCGATGTCGTGCTCCAATTGCTCAAACTCGCGCTTCTCCTTGTAGGTCATCTTTCTTTTTGTAGAGGATGGAGTTTTCGAGGAGGGAGAAGTGTGGAAGGATGAGTGAGACATGTCTGAGGATGGTTTCTTCTCCCCGCTGTTTGATTTCGGTGTATTCTCATTTCTTATTCCTCCTTCTTCTTTCCTCGAAAAGTCCTCAACTCTCGAAAACTCCCGATACTGCGTATAATTCCCAGGGAAGTCATTGATGACTCCATCGCCTTTGAACACCAGGAGATGATCGACCACCTTATCCATAAAATAACGGTCGTGGCTGACAACGATTACACAGCCTGGAAAATCCTGCAAGTACTCCTCGAGAATCTGCAACGTGACGATATCGAGGTCGTTTGTCGGCTCGTCGAGCACCAGGAAGTTCGGGTTCTTCATCAGCACCGTGCAGAGGTAGAGTTTCCGCCGTTCGCCACCACTAAGTTTGTAGACATAGTTATGTTGCTGTTCGGGGGTGAAGAGAAAATGCTGCAGGAACTGTGATGCCGTCAGGTGCTTGCCACCACCCATGTCGATGTACTCGGCGAAATCCTTCACAACGTCAATCACTTTCTGACTCTCGTCGAACTGCAAGCCCTCCTGTGAGAAATAGCCGAAGCGCACGGTATCGCCGATATCGAAGCGTCCGCTATCGGGTGTCAGAAGGCCCAGGAGCAACCGGATGAAAGTAGACTTACCCGTGCCATTGTTACCCACGATGCCCATCTTCTCGAAACGGGAGAAGTTGTAGTAGAAGTCTTTCAGGATGACATGATCGTCAAAAGTCTTTGACACATACTGACACTCGAAGATTTTCGAACCTATATAGACATTACGTGACTTCAGCCGCATCTGCCTTTCCTCTATGCGCTGTCTGGCCACATTCTCCAGTTCATAAAATGCCTCCTCACGGTATCGGGCCTTATGACCACGAGCCTGAGGCATACGCCGCATCCACTCCAATTCAGTGCGATAGAGGTTATTAGCCCGCGCTATCTCAGCCCGACGGTTGTCGATACGTTCCTGGCGCTTCTCAAGATAATAACTGTAATTGCCGCGATAGGTATAGATAGTCTGATCGTCGAGTTCAAGAATGACAGAGCAGACACGATCGAGGAAGAAACGGTCGTGAGTCACCATCAGAAGCGTCTTGTTGCCACGACAGAGGAAACTTTCCAGCCACTCAATCATCTCAAGGTCGAGGTGGTTGGTCGGCTCGTCGAGAATCAGAAGGTCTGGTTCTGTGATGAGCACATTAGCCAGTGCCACGCGCTTCTGCTGTCCGCCGGAGAGTTGTCCCATCGGCTGCGCGAGATCACGGATCTTCAACTGGGTGAGGATCTGTTTGGCTTTCAATTCTTTTTCCTCGTCGCCATGATGATTAAAGCACGCATCGAGTACACTCTCGGCAGGGTCGAAGATTGGCGTCTGTTCGAGCATACCCACACGCAGGTTCCGACGGAAAATGATATCTCCGCTATCATAGCCCTCCACACCGGAGAGGATGGAGAGCAGTGTCGACTTGCCCGTGCCGTTCTTCGCTATCAGTCCCACTTTCTGCCCTTCGGCAATAGAGAAACTGATGTCGTGGAACAATACTAGCGAGCCGAACGACTTCGTCAGTTGTTGCACATCGAGATAAGTGGTATCCTTCGCCATCTTCTCAAGTTTACCGAAAACAGTTCATTCTAAATCTTTATTAATCCGGTCGATGTAGTCCAGCACCTCATCGCGTCCCTGTCTTTTTTCGGCCGAGGTGATGAATACCGGCGGCAATTCCTCCCACGTCTCCAGCAATACCTTTTTGTAAGTCTCCACCTGCTGACTCACCTTCATGGCCGAGAGTTTATCGGCCTTGGTGAAGACTATGGCAAAGGGTATACTACTGTCACCCAGCCACTGGATGAACTCCAGGTCAATCTTCTGAGGTTCGAGCCGGACGTCAACAAGCAGGAAAACATTCACCAACTGTTCACGTTGGAGTATGTAGCCGCTAATCATCTGTTCGAGTTTACCCACCTCTTTCTTCGACCGCTTGGCATAGCCATAGCCTGGCAAGTCAACCAGATACCACTCATTATTAATAATAAAATGGTTGATGAGCAATGTCTTTCCTGGCGTAGCCGATGTCTTGGCCAACTTCTTGTTGTTCGTCAGCATATTGATAAGACTCGACTTGCCCACATTCGATCTGCCGATAAAGGCATATTCCGGTTTATTGTCCTTCGGACACATCGACACCATCGGTGCACTCAGGCTGAATTCTGCTTTCTTTATATCCATCATACATCATTTTGGGTGCAAAGGTACAAAAAAAATCGAGAATTATTTGGAGATTTGAGAAATAATCCGTAACTTTGCAGCGTTTTTCAGAATTGTGCTGACGTCCGTCAAGCACTTTCCTTATCTCAAACTTAAATTCCAAATCAGAATTTATTGCATATATTATGTATACCAAAGAAGAATTAGAATCAATGGAAATACCCGAATTGATGGGTATTGCCGAGCAATTAGGCGTGAAGGTTACACCCAGCAGCGAGATGTCCGATGTCATCTATGCCATCATCGACAAGGCTGCCGAGAGTGCTGCCTCAGGCGAGCCTGTCAAACGGAAACGCACACGTATCGCCAAGAAGGATACCAGTAAGGTATATACAGTGAAAGGAGAGGAAGGCGAGAATCTGGATAGCAAGAGCAACCGTAAGAAAGCAAAGGAGGCTCCCTCGCTGTTCAGCGAGCTACCTCTGCAACCCATAGCCGAAGAGGCGGCAACCGAAGAGGCTGCTCCCGTAACAGAGGCTCCGAAGCGTCGCGGCCGGAAGTCTAAGGCTGAAAAAGAGGCCGAAGAGGCAGCCTTGGCTACCCAGCAGGCCGCCGAAGAGGCCGGCGAAACAGAACAACCCCAGGAGACCGTCGTAGAAGAAGGTTTTGTGCCCGAGGTTGCCGACTTCATCCCTGAGGCCGCCGAGTTCGAACCGATGGCTGATGCCGATACTGCTGACGCCATCCAGAAATTACGCGAGAAGATGGCCACCCGTCGCGACGACCCCAATACGGACGAGACTGATGAAGACGGTGTTTGGTTGGGCGATCCTGGCGACGGTACCGATTTCATCCCCATTGTCGACGTTCCCATTGAGGACAATGGTGCCATCCCTACACTCGACATGTTCGACCGTCCTACCGGACACCAGTCTCAGGAACCAGAACCCATCTATAATGCCAGGGAGACGGGCACTCCGAGATTTGACTTCGAAGAAATCATCACAGCTAACGGTGTGCTTGAGTGCCTCTCCGACGGCTACGGATTCCTCCGCAGTTCGGACTACAACTACCTCTCGTCGCCCGATGATGTGTACGTGTCTCCCCAACAGATTAAAAAATACAGCCTGAAGACGGGTGACGTCGTAGAGTGCACCGTCCGCCCGCCCCATGAGAACGAGAAATACTTCGCAATGTGCAACGTGAAGTTCATCAATGGCCGTAACCCCGCCGAGGTGCGCGACCGTGTGGCCTTCGAGCACCTGACCCCCCTCTTCCCCGAGGAGAAGTTTACACTTTGCGGCGACAGCGCCACGACGAACCCCAGCGTACGTATAGTCGACCTCTTCTCACCTATCGGAAAAGGCCAGCGTGCCCTCATTGTGGCCCAGCCGAAAACCGGTAAGACTGTGTTGATGAAGGACATCGCCAACGCCATTGCCGCCAACCATCCCGAGGCCTACATCATGATGCTGCTCATCGACGAGCGCCCCGAGGAGGTCACCGACATGGCCCGTACTGTCAATGCCGAAGTCATCGCCTCGACCTTCGACGAGCCTGCCGACCGTCATGTGAAGATTGCCGGCATCGTACTCGAGAAGGCCAAGCGTATGGTGGAATGTGGTCACGACGTTGTTATCTTCCTCGACTCCATCACGCGCCTGGCCCGTGCTTACAACACCGTAGCGCCCGCCAGCGGTAAGGTTCTTACCGGCGGCGTCGACTCCAACGCCTTGCAGAAGCCCAAGCGCTTCTTCGGTGCTGCTCGTAACATAGAGGGCGGTGGATCGCTGACCATTATCGCCACTGCACTCGTTGATACTGGTTCGAAGATGGACGAGGTTATCTTCGAGGAGTTCAAGGGTACCGGTAACTCGGAAATTCAGTTGAACCGCTCACTCTCAAACAAACGTATCTTCCCGGCCATCGATCTGGTGCTCTCGTCGACACGCCGCGACGACCTGCTTCAAGACGAGACGACTCTCAACCGCATGTGGATTATGAGGAAGTTCATAGCCGAGATGAACCCGATGGAGGCCATGAACGCCATCCGAGACCGACTCGTGAGAACCCACGACAACGAGGAATTCCTCATGTCGATGAACGGATAGGTGATACGGAGGTACGAGGTGTCCCCGTACCTCCGTATCACCAATTTTATTATCTGTTTTTGTTCTTGATAAACCAGTTGTGCGAGAACTGATAGGTCGTCAAGGCAAAGATGACCAGCAGGAGCGAAGTGAACACCAGCAATTGTGGCATCCCATTGAAACAGCCTAGTCCCAGTCCGATACCTAAGGCGATGCCACTCTCCCACCCGAGCATGAACGTACTCTGTGACGTGCCGCGCTGACAATGTCGGCTAAGTTTGATGAAGAACAGCAGGAAACGTGAACCAATCAGTCCCATGCCCACTCCGATGAACGTCGGGGCTGCATAGCTGACGATTGGCAGCAGACTGCGCGTTAACATCATAATCAGCGCCGCCCCCAGCAGAATCAGCCCCGTCACAACCTCACTCTTCAAGTCGGCATCACGGAACACGAATCGCCAGCATAACAGAGCCACAATGAGCCCACCCATCATCATCGCGAAGAAGCGCACCGGCAACTGCATCGACAGCAGCAGACCAAAGGCCACCGTCACCAGCAGCAAGTTCATGAACAATACCGTTCCGTGAGGCAGGAAGAAGCGGTCAAGGCAAAAGACCGATACATCTTCGTCAGGCGTACGGAAGGGGAACTTCACCAAGAGCACCAACATCAGACTGACCACTGCACAGCCCATGGCAACGAGAAAGACAGTAGGATAATCGGTATGTCGCAGCAGCAGCAACCCCGTCAAAGGCCCCAAAGCAAGTGCGATACGCCCGAACCAGCCCGTGGCAAAGTTGGCCTCTGTCCGCAGCGCACTCTCACAGGTATCGATGATTAACGTGCTGCACAGCACCATCTGCGAAAGCCCGAAGGCCGCTCCCATCGCAAAACGCAACAAGATCAATACGGGCAACTCTACGAACTGTGAGCGGAGACCGTCCAAATAGTAAAGTACAGCCAGCAGTCCAGCAACTCCCGCTATGGAAAGGATACAAACCACATTACGCCGATAGCGCTCAATGAGAAAACTCACAAAAAAGCCAAGCACGAACAAGCCTGCGCCGAAAGCACCCATCACGAGCCCCGACTCTGCAGCACTCAGGTTCTGATTGCCAGCCAGCCACAACGGCATCGTCGGCAAAAGAAGGTAGACCGACATTGACAACAGAAACTCTGAGATGGCCAGCAACCAGAAGTCTCCTTTCAATTTCCTTTTTACTTCTATCTCCACCCTGTTCTTCTTACTATCCACATTTCTCTTTCGACTGAGACAGCAGCGCTTCCAGACGCTCAAAAGTCAGGCCGTCGTAGTCCTTCAACTGAAGGTCAGACAACGGTTTGATGGCTTCAACAGTGTTCGTTGTAGCCAAGCCGACCACAGTCATCCCCGCAGCGCGACCAGACTTCAAACCATTAAAGCTATCCTCGAACACAATACATTCATCATTCTCAGTCTCAAGCCTTTGCGCCGCCTTAATATAACAGTCCGGATCAGGCTTGCTGCGTTCAAAATCTTCTGATGTCAGGATGGCATCGAAGAGCGAACAGAACCCCATCTGGTACCGATACACGCTCTCCATCTTCGGGATATTCGAACTGGTCACCACCGCTGTCTTTACACCATGATGATGGAGTGTAGCGATGAGTGGCTCGAAGCCGGCGATGTAGTCATAGTGCATCTGCTGCTCGTAGTCATTCAGACGGGCGGTGATGCTGTCCTGCTCAGACAGCAAAGGACCAGAGAACCAGCGGTCGTAAATCTGCGTCAGCGTCTGCCCCTTGATCTCGTGTTCCAGTCCTGGGTGCTCGGGATGATACTGACGGCAGATGCCGCCCCAAAACACGGTATACTGCGGCTCGGTGTCAAACACCACACCATCAAGATCGAATAGGGCTGCCTTGAACTTATCCATTTCCAAATAGACGATTTCTTTTCCTTTTCGGGTGCAAAGGTACAAATAAGTGGATAAAATGCCAAATAATTAGGCATTTTTCGAGCGAAAGCACCTTCGTTAAACCAAAATCACTGATTTTCCTTAAGAAATTTGTTCTTTTCCAAAAATAAGTGTATTTTTGCACTCAATTATAAACAATATGATTAAGAAACTGTATTATTACTGTGCTTTCATCCTCCTGCTCAGCGCCTGCAGCCAGGAGAAGGAAACCATCACCTTTGAGACCATCACCACCGAGAAGACCGTCGCCCTGTCCAATGACAGTATCCCGCCCACATGCAGCGTGACCATCCACCTGGATCAAGCCACCACTGAGAGCGGACGAGCCGGCGAGATCATCAACGCGACCGTCGCCAAGCAACTATTCAACCGCGGTGACGACGGCCTACAACAGGCCGCAGAAGCCTTCGCCGAGCAGTACACCACTAACTACGTGAAGACGCTGCTGCCGCTCTACAACCACGACCGTCAGGACTCCACCAAGAGCACCTGGTATCACTATCACTACATCATCAACAGTCACACTCAAGCAGGCAGCCCAGGCACGCTGGTCTATCTGGCAGACATCAACTCCCGCGAGGGCAATGCCCACGCCATCAGCCAACAGGTGATAATGAATTTCGATGCGGCTAGCGGCAGACTGCTTTCCGCCAAAGACGTCTTCGTCGACGGCTTCGAGACCCTTTTGAAGCCCATCCTCCTGGAAGCCCTGCAGCAGAAGACCGGTCTTGGCACCCTCAAAGACCTCCGTGCCAGCGGCTACCTCAAGGAAACAGACATCTTCGTGCCCGAGAACTTCATCCTCTCCAGCGATGCCATCACCTTCGTCTACAACCCCGACGAGATCGCACCTTACAGCCTCGGCAGCACTGAACTGACCATTTCCTATACCGCCTTGGAAAAGATACTCAACGCTACGTTCGAACACTAATCCGACTCCGGCCATGCCAGCAGATATCATACTGAAATACTTTCCCGACCTCACGGACTGCCAACAGGAGCAGTTCGAGGCCCTCGATACCCTCTATCACGACTGGAACGCGAAGATCAACGTCATCTCGCGCAAGGACGTTGACCAACTCTACGAACACCATGTGCTCCATTCACTGGCCATCGCAAAGGCCGTCCGTTTCCGCCCGGGTACCCGCATTCTCGATTTCGGCACCGGCGGCGGCTTCCCCGGCATTCCGTTGGCCATTCTCTTCCCCAACTGCGAGTTTAAACTCATCGACGGCACGGGCAAGAAGATCCACGTGGCCCAAGAGGTGAGCCAGGCCATAGGACTGACCAACTGCACCCCCGAGCATCTGCGGGGCGAAGACGAAAAGGGACAGTACCACTTCGTCGTCAGTCGCGCCGTCATGCCCCTTCCCGATCTTGTGAAGATTGTACGTAAAAACATCATCCGCCAGCAGCGCGGCGCCAAGGCGGACACCGTGGTCAATGCCCTGCCTAACGGCATCCTCTGCCTCAAAGGCGGCGACCTACAGACCGAGACGCGCCCCTTCCGCAACATCGTCGAGACCACTGACATCAACAATTTCTTCGCCGAAGAGTGGTTCCGTCAGAAATACGTCATCTATCTCCCCGTCATATGATTACCATTAAGACTTTCGCCTTCAACCTACTTCAGGAGAACACCTACGTCGTCAGCGATGAGACCCTCGAGTGTGTCATCATCGACTGCGGCGCCTACTACGACGACGAGCGCAAGGCCCTCACAGAGTATATCAGCAGTGAAGGACTCAAGCCCCGTCATCTCCTTGCCACCCACGGACACTGGGATCACAACCTCGGCATCGACACCGTCTACGAGAACTACGGCCTGCAAGTAGAGGCCGCCCACGAAGACGAGTTCATCATAACCGACATACCCCGCAACTTTCAGAGCATCGTCGGCGCACCGCTCCGCAGGCAGTATCCCGCCGTGGGACGCTATTTCGCCACCGACGAGGTCATCCGTTTCGGTAACCACAACCTGCAGGTCCTAAAGACGCCAGGCCACTCTCCCGGAAGCGTCGTTTTCTACTGTGCCGACGAGCATGCCGCCTTCACTGGCGACACCCTGTTCCGAATGAGTGTCGGCCGCACTGACTTCGAGGGCGGCAGTTATACGGACCTGATGAGTAGTCTCACCAATGTGCTGACCAAACTGCCCCCCGAGACCATCATCCTGCCTGGCCACGGGCCACAGTCGACCATCGCCTACGAGATGCGCTATAATCCCTACCTGACCTAACTGATTTCGTCATCTCTACTACAGCGAATGAGTTAGTTTGCTACCGCCAAACAGGCCAGACAGATATTCAGGCGTTCCGATAGTCGGCATGGGTAACGGAGATATTCCGCAACCTTTGAGGGAATGCTTTCCTCTCTATAGCACAAGGCATTCCCACGAGGTGTGCAAGGCTTTGGAATGAGCGATGGAAGGCATCGGCACGTGGCTTGATAGCGAAGAAGCGAAGACGAACTGACAGGAAGAGGATAGAGAATAGATCAGAGCCGACGGATGTGTATACGATACTTGTCGGTCAGGGTGATCTGCATGACGCGCGGTGGGGCGGAAGGAGAAGCCTCAGCCATGGCGATGGCGACGTGCCCCATCGTGCGACGCAAATTGATTTCGACGCAAGGATGAACCGAAAAACCTTGACTGTCTGGCTTTGACAGAATCATCATGTCGACGCCCAATGGTCCTACGTAATGGTCACCAATCACTCGATGTAGTGCATCCATTACTTTCACTCGAACGTTATATATTATACTATCTGATACATAACGACTTATCATATCACGTTTATCATTCTCTGAGGCCACAATATTACCCATGTACGCACCGTTATTGGTCTCGAAGAGCGAGAGTCCCAAATAGTGGACCTGTCCGTCTGGTTGAGCTTCAAACTCCATACCAAAATCCTTGACTTTCGGATAATATGGTTCTACCATCACACAGCCCTGCTGACGGATGACATTCCGAATCCAACCACGGTGATAGTCGGATAGTGAACCGTCGACGAAACGCACGCCACGACCACTGCTGCTCCAGGGCGCCTTGACCACGATGGAGGGGTGAAAAGGTGAAGAGGCCTCGACAGCCTCGAGGGTGGTAGCCTCCAGAGGCGCGGGCCAGTCCAGCCGTCGCAGCACTTCGGCTGCATAGCGACGATGGGAGTACTCACGGACTGCAGTAATCTCTGCCACGGTGGCACAGGCCTCAGGGGCGACACCATAGCGGGTCAGGCTGCCATGCAGTGCCATATCCCAGCCCCACGGCTCGACGCGATCGATGTCGAGACGAGAGAGTTGCGACTTGTCGACAAACCGTCGTGGTGCTCCACCTACCCTTGCCCGGAGCCGTCCATAGGCCCGTCGCGCCTGTTCCACATTTTCCACCAGCACACAGTCGTCGGGGCCAGCCCACAGCGCAGGCAAGTAGCCGAGATCGGCCCTCAGCCGCCGGCCGGCATGGGGGGCGGTAAAATTGCTCAGGCCAGAAGCCAGGGCAAGGTCGTGTTCGGGATTGAATACGAATAGTGTCATACGTGCGATTTTGGCGCAAAGGTATAAATAAAAACAGAAACAAATGCCACATTTCTCCTATTTTATTTGGTAATACCGAGAATTCTTAGTACTTTTGCAACCATAAACAAACAAAAAACATCAAAAATATGCCAGTCAAGATACTTAGTGTCGACGACGAGATGGATCTCGAACTGCTGTTGACACAATACTTCAGAAGGAAAATCCGTAAGGGAGAGTATGAATTCCACTTCGCTCACAATGGTCTAGAGGCGTTGACGATGCTGCTCAAGGAGAAAGACTTCGACATCATCCTGAGCGACATCAACATGCCTGAGATGGATGGTCTGACGCTGCTGACGAAGATCAACGAGATGCAGAACCCAGCCCTTAAGTGCATCATGGTGTCTGCCTACGGTGACATGGGAAACATCCGCCAGGCGATGAACAACGGCGCCTTCGACTTCGCCACGAAGCCCATTGACCTTGACGACCTGAGCCTGACCATTGAGAAGGCCATCGAGCACATTGCCTACATCAAGACGATGCAGGAGGAGCACACACAGTTGGAGTCGATCAAGGGCGATCTGGCCGTGGCCCGCGAGATCCAGCAGGCCATCCTGCCACGCATCTTCCCGCCGTTCCCTGAAGAGGCTGCCAACATGGACATTGCCGCCTCGATGAACGCCGCCAAAGACGTAGGTGGAGACTTCTACGATTTCTTCCGCATCGATGCTGACCACATCGGTTTTGTCATCGCCGATGTCAGCGGCAAGGGCGTCCCAGCCGCCATCTTCATGGCCGTATGTCGCACACTCATTCGCGCCACCGGCATCCGCGGCGTCAGCCCGTCGGAGTGCATCACGTACTCCAATTCGCTACTAGCCAAGGAGTCGGTCAATGCCATGTTCGTCACCGCGTTCTACGGCATTTACGACATCCGCACTGGTGAGGTTAAATATGCCAACGCAGGGCACAACCCGCCCTACCTGATGAAGGCCGACGGCAGCGTTAAGGTCCTCCCCCTGTCACACGACTTTGTGGCTGGCGTAATCGACGACTTCCAGTACACAGAAGAGACCACCCTGCTGGAAAAGGGCGACACCCTGCTGCTCTTTACCGACGGCGTGACGGAAGCCACCAGCCCCACCTATGAGGAATACGGCGAGCAACGGCTCGAGCAACGACTCAGCCAATTGACACAAGTTGGATGTCAGCAGATTATCGACGCCATCAAGGCCGATGTGAAGGCCTTTGCAGGCGAGGCCGAGCAGAGTGATGATATCACCCTGCTGGCACTGAAACGACTTTGAACAGAAAAACAGTGAAGAAAGGTACGATTATCACCGGCTGTGCAGGTCTGCTGCTGGCGGCCGTGGCTGTAACAGAGTACATCGGTTGGCAGTCGGAGCGCCAGAAAGTAAAGGATCTGGAAGAGCAGGTGGCCGTCTTGAGAAAACAGGAATTCCGCGCGAGCATCGACCGCAGCGTGAGTGTCCAGATGGAGCAGATCGCCAACGAACAGAGAGAAATCTCCGACGAGAAGCGCGAAGAAGCACTCCAGCAGACCCGTGTGGCCAACGAGATGCGACTCCGTAGTGAAATGGAACGTCTCAACGCCATTGAGGCAGAACGCAACGCCATTGCCTCGGAGAAGAAAGCCATCGACGCCTCGGCCATCGCCGAGAGTCAGCGCCAGATGGCCGAGCACCAACGCATACAGGCAGAGTTTTCCAAGCGCGTAGCCGACACACTGAGTTACGTCGCCCTCGGACGATCACTCGGATCGCTCTCAACCATACAGCATCAGGCCGGCAACAAAGAGATAGCCAACCTGCTGAGTTACGCTTCGTACATCTTCACGTCAAGATACCAAGGAGACCTCTATTACCCCGCAGTATTCCAGTCACTGATGCAGTCGAGCGAGAGCATGCTCACCTGGAGCGAGCACACGGGTGCAATCATGGATCTGGAGTTCATGCCCGGCGAAATCAACCGCCTTGTCACCGTCAGCAACTACGGCGAAATCATGCTCTCTGAACGTAATGGCGACCGTCTGAACACCCAAATGCTCTTCAAGAACAGCCAGTACGACTTCCGCGACCTACTGATTGACAATAACACCAAGACCATCTATGCCATCAGCCGAACGGGTCATCTGGTAGTCATCCCAGAAGACACCAAGAAAACCAAGATCATCGACATCAACAAGATGGAGCACCCGATGCGGATAGACATCATCAACGAGAACAACCTGCTGATTATCGGTGAGAATGGTATGGCACAATACGACAAGAAGCGCCAGATCATCAGAAACGTCAAGCAAACCAGTTTCCGCATCGTGGCCTGTTCGCGCAAGCAGAACCTGCCGCTTCTCTTCGACGACAAGGGGCTGATGCACCTCTCTAAAGGACTGGAGACGTTTGACACCTCAGATGTGCCCGTCCCCGGCATCGTCACCGCCTACTGTGAATCGAAGAACACGGGGTTCGAGGCTTTCGGCATGAACGACGGAACCATCTGGCTCATCGACAAGGACGGGAAAGCACAGAAACTCCTTGGACACCGTTCGCGTATCTCCAAACTAAAGATGAACGGGCGCCGGCTATTCTCCTCGTCGTACGACGGACAGGTGAACCTCTGGATTGCCGACGTGGAGAAGATAGACCCGATGACGTTACTGCAGACGAGCAACTGGATCACGTGTTTCAACTTCGACACCTCGAAGAACACCTTCTGGATGGGCGACATCAAGGGTAACATGGCAGCCGTGAGCATCGCCGTGCCCACGATGGTGGAGAAAGTGAAGAAGAAGCTGAAACGCAACCTGACGACCGAAGAGTGGAACTACTTCATCGGTAAGAACATACCATACGAGACGTTCAAGTAGAATGGAAACCGAAGCACAGACAAGTATGACAAGGATGACAACCCACAGGATTCTGGCCTTGACGAAAAGGGGACTATTATTTCTCCTTCTCGCCTTCTCACCATTCCAACTCTTCACTCTATCGCCCCTCCACCTCCACGCGCAGGGCATCCCCTTCTTCCGGAACTTCATGCCGGAAGACTACCACGCCAACAGTATCAACTTCGATATCGAGACCGACATCAACGGAAACGTCTTCCTGGCCAATTTCGAAGGCTTGTTGTTTTACGACCACGCCCAGTGGCAGATCCTTCACACTCCGGGTTTTACCCGCGTGACTATCACCGTCAGGACCTCAGATGGAACACTTTGGATTGGGGGGTACAATTTTCTCGGCAAAGTGCAGCATAAGGCCAATGGTGAGGTCTACCTGAAAAGGGTAGCCAAACCCGACCTCTTCAACGGAGAGGTCATCGAGATATACGAGAAAGACGGCAAGGTGAGATTCATTGTTGACGAAGGAGCCATCTATCAGATCGATGGCGACAGCATCACCCTTTTCAAGCAACTCGACAAGCAATCCACGAAAATCGGCGTATTCGATGCGATAGATCCCGATGCCGCAGAACGTGGCGAAGCAAACCTCGTTCTCGATGACATCATCACCGAAGAACCCTTAGGCAACGGACTGACGGCCATGATCAAGAAAGGCGAAGGCGTCATCATTACCAACGACAAGAACGAAAGACTCTACACGCTCAACGCTGACAACGGACTCTGTTCAAGCGACGTGGCCTACATCGCATATGACGGACGTGGAACCCTCTGGGGAGCCACCGCAAAGGGATTATTCGCCATAAAAGTGCCATCGGCCTACACCCACTATTCCTCACATGAAGGTCTGCCAGGCAACGTACTATCCATAGGGAAGATCAACGACACGTTCTATGCTGGAACCGATGAAGGACTGTTCCGTCTGAACGGCGCGCGGTTTATGCAAATCCCTGGCGTCACCCACAGTTGCTGGGCACTGACGAAGAGCGGCTCAGGCCTGCTGGCAGCGACAGCCGAAGGTGTGTTCCGCATATTCCCCGACGGCAGTGCCAGGCAACTGACCAACAACAACTCCCTGGCTGTGCTCGACGTCGGCACCCACTTCTATAGCGGAGAGTTCGACGCCCTCTACCTGGTCTCAGCCGATGGCAAAGTCAAGAAAAAGGTCTGTCAGATTGAGAACGTCAAGAAAATCATCAAAGATAACAAGGGTATCATCTGGCTCCAAAGCACCAACGGCATCGTCGGCTCCATCACCCCTGACAAAGACACTGTGGAACTCTATAAGACGAAAGATCAAATTGCGAGCATGCGCTCGATTGTCGACATCAATGGTCGGGTAGTAGTCATGGAGGCTGAGTCGACCAAGCCCTTCCCCTACCCCTTCTACTCCTATACAGACGACTCGGGCGTGTGCTGGCTGACGAACAATGAGGGGAAAGCCCTCTACGGCTGGAAGAACGGTCAACTGCTCAATGACGTGAACCGGTTGCTGGCACCCTTCAACGATATCACCATCCGTTCGATGTACAGACAGGGTGACAAACTCTGGATCGGTAGCGACAACGGACTTACCATTGTCAATACTAAGGTACAGGATCCCTATCTGAACCAGAAGCCGGAACTGCGTATCCGTTCCATCATCTTGGGAGGAGACAGCATCCTCTGGGGCGGTTTCGGAAAGATGCCGGAGAGTTTGCCGACCCTGAAGCACGACGAGCACAACCTAAAGTTCACGTTCTCACTCTGCAGTACACCCGTCACGGGTAATAACCTATACCGCTATAGACTCAACGATGGTAACTGGAGCACTTGGTCGACAAATACCGAGGCCAGTTTCGTGAACCTCTCACATGGTACATACACGTTCTATGTGCAAGCCAGGGACGCCATGAACCGACCGTCGGAGATCGCCTACATACAATTCGAAATTAGCCCGCCATTCTATCTCAGGTGGTATATGTATCTGCTCTATTTCCTCTTGTTGGTGACAATACTCTATTTCCTTTTCAAGTTACGCCTCCGCAGGCTCGAGAAAGACAAGAAACAATTGGAACTCATCATCAAGGATCGTACAGCCGAAGTGGTGAGACTGGAAAAGATGGCTACCGCCGGTAAGTTGACGCAAGGACTTATAGACCGAATCCTGAACCCACTCAACTACATCAACAACTTCTCCAAACTCTCCGAAGGTCTTATCAAGGATGTCAAGGCAAACATCGAAGACGACAAGGACAATATGGACCAGGAGAACTACGAGGACACGATGGACGTGCTCGACATGTTGACCGGCAACCTGCAGAAAGTGAGTGAGCACGGGCAGAACACTACCCGCACACTGAAGGCGATGGAAGAGATACTCAAAGACCGATCGGGCGGAAAAGTGCCGATAGATTTGGCAGCAGTCATCCGTCAAGACGAATTGTTCCTCAAGGAGTATTACAAGCAGGAGATTGCCCAATACGGCATCCAGATCATCTTCGACTATCCCTCCGAAGGTCTCCAGATCGTGGGCAATGCTGAACTGCTGAGCAAGACCATGATGAGCCTGCTCGGCAACGCTGTCTACGCAACAGTGAAGAAAGCCCAGCGCACGCCATACGCACCCGAAATCGCCCTACGAGCCACGACGGAAGGAGGCCATGTCAAGGTGAGCGTCCGCGACAACGGAATCGGCATTGAATCGACTATCATCGACAAAATCTTCGACCCCTTCTTCACCACCAAGACCACCGGTGAGGCATCGGGTGTAGGCCTCTACCTGAGCCATGAGATCATACAAGACCACGGCGGAAACCTCAGCGTAGAATCGGTCAAAGACGAATACAGTGAGTTTACCTTTATCATACCCGTCAAAAAAGCATAGACTATGGAACAGATTGAAAAACTGAAAGAACAACTTAGAAAGCAGGAGAAACTCGCATCCTTAGGTGTACTGAGTGCAGGCATTGCCCACGAGATACAAAACCCGCTGAACTTCGTGATTAATTTCAGCAAAATGTCTGACAAACTGTTGAACGACCTCACGGAGATCGTGGAAGACAACGAAGACAAACTCAACCCGGACGACCGTGAAGACATGGAAGACATCATGGCCGACCTTAGGGAGAACATGGCCAAGATCGTAGAGCACGGCGAGCGTGCCATCAACATCATCCAGGGCATCCTGCTTGTATCTCGGGGCAAAGAGAACGAGTTCTTGCCTGCTGATGTCTGCAAGATCGTCAAGGAGTACGTATGGCTATCCTATCATGCCATGCGCGCCAACCATAAAGGGTTCAACATCGCCATCCACGAAAAGTACGAAACAAACATACCGAATGTGATGGTCATCCCGCAAGACCTGAGCCGTGCCGTGCTCAACGTGATGAACAATGCCATCTATGCCACATGGAAGAAAGCCCAGACGGCAGGTGATGACTACAAGCCCGAGGTATCCGTGAGCGTGGACACCAAGGAAGACAACATACTCATCACCATCACCGACAACGGTGAAGGCATGAATGACGAAGTGAAGCAACGTCTCTACGAGAACTTCTACACCACGAAACCCATCGGGCAAGGCACCGGACTGGGCATGGGCATCGTTCGCGACATCATCGAGAACAAACATAGCGGTAAGGTCTCATTTGAGTCGACAGAGGGACAAGGCACTACCTTTACATTCACAATCCCCATCAAGAAATGAATAAGAGACTACACATTATTATAATATTAACACTGCTGACAGTCCTGACCGTCAGGGGACAGGAAAGCGCCACTCGTCAGATTTACTACCAGGCTGAGAGCGAATACGACGTCGGCCGTATAGAACAGGCCCTGACCATCCTGCAGGATAACATCAAGGAGTTTTCAGGCAACATGCAACAGAGCGCCTACCGGCTGATGGCCCTTTGCTGGCTAGGACTTGACAATAACGAGAAGGCCGAGGAATGGACTCGGAACCTGCTCTCGCAAGACCCCTACTACACCGCCTCGTCGCAAGATCCACAGCGGTTCATCGATATGGTGGAAAATATCAAGTTGGGACTCACCGCGAAGATTACCACCGCCTCCAGCCAGGCAGAGACGCTCGATGAGGTGCCAGTCCCCACCACCCTGATCACCGAGGACATGATTCGCAACTGCGGGGGCCAGAACCTGCAGGAGGTGCTCGCCGCCTATGTGCCCGGCATGAACATCATAGACTGTAACGACGATATCAACATCGCGATGCGAGGCATCTACAGCAACGGCCAGGAGAAAATTCTCATCATGCTCAACGGCCACCGGCTGAACAGTTACTGTACCAATATCGCGGCACCCGACTTCAGCATCAGTATGGAGAAGATCAAGCAGATAGAGGTGTTGCGCGGTCCGGCCTCGTCGCTCTACGGCGGTGTGGCCCTGACGGCTGTAGTGAACATCATCACCAAGCAGGGTGCCGACGTCGACGGCGTGAAGATCAAGGCCGGTATCGGCAACTATGGGCAAAAACGCTTGGATATGCTCTTCGGAAAACACTACTTCGACCTCGACGTGCTCATCTGGGGAAGTATCTACGGCAACTCCGGCGAAACGATGCCTGCGCCACCAGAGATGGCAAACGACGATTATGGTATCCCCTATCCGACCGTCACCGTCGGACGTGTCGGTAACAAACCATCATTCGACTTTGGCGTACAGATGAAATTTAAGGACCTGCAACTCCTTTACGACACCCATTTTTCCGAAATTATCGCACCATACAGCATGAGTACGCTGGCAAAATCGTATAATCACGACAATTACACCAAGATCAACGGCTTTTCCCCCAGTTATGCTTCAAAATCGCATCATGCAGACTTGAGTTATAGCAGGCGGCTGGGCAATGTCAACCTGAAGGGCGTATTTACTTACGACAATAGTGAACTGACCCACTATCAGGTGATTGCCGACTTCCCATTCCCGGAATTAGGAGGGATCTATGGTGCCGACGAGCCCCTAAACTCATACTTCAATCAACCAGGACTGTTCAGATTTATCAGTGGCGATGAGCAGAATCTGGGCGTTCAGTTAAAGGGAGACTTCAATTACATCAATACCGACACCCACAAGGGTTCGCTGTCCTTCGGTGCAGAATACTCCAGTTTCAGTCTTGACGCCGTACGATATACACTAGGTAACAACTATAACAGAATGATAGAGGAGAATCCGCTTATTCCAGAAAAAGGCGCCGGCACGGAGAATAGTTACAATGCCTACCTGCAACTGAAACACCAGTGGCGCTCCTTCATCTTCAATGCCGGACTCCGTTACGACCATAAGAAGCGTACCGACGGTATCACCCTTGACGAGTACTCTCCGCGAGTGGCGCTCATCCTGCTACAACCGACATGGAACCTCAAACTTAGTTATTCACGCTCATTTGTCGATGCACCCTATTTGTACCGCAAGACCAATGAGCTGTTGCCTCTGCTCATCAACAATAGTCCATACCAGCAATACGAATCATTCTTTACCCCATTAGACCCAGAGTTCGTCAACTCCTTCCAGATCACATTTGCCGGCAAACAATGGGTGAAAGGGCTGACCCTTGAACTCAATGGCTTCTATAACGACGCCAAGAATCTGATCAAGACAAACATTATCCAGCATGTCAATGAGGGAAAAAACAAGACGGTCGGCCTTGAGTTTACTGCCAACTACCGCACCAGGAAGTTTACGGCAGACCTCAATCTCACGTGGACGCACACCTTCGAGTCGAACATTCTCCTGAAGGACATTAACGACAACAACAACACCCCTGATATCATGTCGAATATCGTCATCGGCTGGCAGTTGACTCCACATTTGAAAATACATTCCCATATCCTGTTTGAAGGAAGACAAAGAACATATAACTATGATTTGGTGGAATTGATCAAATACAAACAAATGATCGATAATTTAGAATACGATGATCTTACCGAAGACGACTATGATAAAATTATAAATGAAACATACACTAGTTTAGATAAGGTGATTATGAACAAACTGATACCTTCACGCGTCATCTTCAACATTGGTGCCGAGTATCAGTTAGGCAATATCACCTTTGGTTTCAATGTGCGAAATCTTTTCAACACCTATTACTATCGTAGTGGCATGAACACCAACGTCGTTCCTCAGAAAGGGTGTTGGTTCATGTTCGATGTCGCCTACAAATTCTAAGTCAAAAAGGGAGTTTTTCGCCACAATTTATTGATTAAATGCAAAAATAACTTTATTTAATAGAGATTTTGCCACATAGACTTTGCAATTTGGAGAATTATTCGTAATTTTGCCGCACTTTACAAAGTAATTAGAACAAATCAAGCAGGAATGGAAGCTTTTTTCAGGACACACAGATACTTGGTGGAGCATACGAAAGCCCCCGTCCGCCGTACATTGATGGACGAGATAGACTGGTCTGACCGTATGATTGGCATCAAGGGCACACGCGGTGTCGGCAAGACCACATTTTTGTTGCAATACGCAAAAGAGCATTTCGATATACAAGACAAGCAGTGCTTGTATATCAACATGAACAACTTCTATTTCCAGGGGCAGGGTATTGCAGATTTCGCTGGTGAATTCTACAAGCATGGTGGGCGCGTACTGCTCATCGATCAGGTTTTCAAGCAGCCTGATTGGTCCAGTGAACTCCGCAAGTGTTACGATCTCTATCCGTGCCTGAAAATTGTTTTCACGGGTTCCAGCGTGATGCGACTCAAAGACGAGAATCCTGAACTCAACGGCATCGTGAAGTCGTACAATCTGCGCGGATTCTCCTTCCGGGAGTTCATCAACCTCTTGACGGGCAACTCGTTCCGGCCCTACACACTCGAAGAGGTTCTTTCCGATCATGAGCGCATCATCAAGCAGATCCTTCCGAAAGTATCTCCCAACAAGTACTTCCAGGACTATATCCACCACGGTTTCTATCCTTTCTTCCAGGAACAGCGCAACTACAGCGAGAACCTGCTGAAGACCATGAATATGATGACTGAGGTCGATATCCTGCTGATCAAGCAAATTGAACTGAAGTATCTCACGAAGATCAAGAAACTCTTCTATATGATTGCTGAAGAGGGCCCCTCAAAGGCTCCCAACGTGAGCAAACTCGCTCATGATATCGAGACCAGTCGTGCCACCGTGATGAACTACATCAAGTACCTCACCGATGCCCGTCTGACAAACCTCATCTATCCGGTGAATGAAGAGTTCCCCAAGAAACCGGCCAAAATCATGCTCCACAACTCCAACCTGATGTATGCTATCTATCCCATCCAGGTAGACAAGCAGGAGGCTATGGAGACATTCTTTGTTAACTCACTGTGGAAAGACCACAAGGTGAATGCTGGTGGCAGGGACTACAACTACCTCGTCGACGGGAAACTGAAGTTCCGCATCCTCGATGCGAAATTGCCTGGTCGCCAACGCCTGTCGACTGATATCATCTACGCCCGCTATAACACGGAGATCGGTACAGGCAATCAGATCCCGCTATGGCTGCTTGGTTTTCTCTATTAAGAAATCTAGTTAAGATTATAATTAAACAAATATCATTAAGTATTTTATTTATTTACAAAAATGGCTAAAGAAAAGAAATTTATCACCTGTGATGGTAACGAGGCTGCGGCTCATGTGAGTTACATGTTCTCGGAGGTAGCCGCTATCTACCCCATCACCCCGTCATCACCTATGGCGGAGCATGTTGACGAGTGGGCTGCTCGTGGTCGTAAGAACCTCTGGGGCCAGACCGTCTCAGTTCAGGAAATGCAGTCAGAGGCTGGTGCTGCTGGTGCCGTTCACGGTTCTCTGCAGGCTGGTGCTCTCACCACTACATTCACCGCTTCTCAGGGCTTGCTCCTGATGATCCCAAACATGTACAAGATTGCCGGTGAGTTGATTCCCTGCGTGTTCGACGTCTCTGCCCGTACACTGGCTTCTCACTCGCTGTGTATCTTCGGTGACCACCAGGACGTGATGGCTTGTCGTCAAACTGGTTTCGCCATGCTCTGCGAAGGTTCTGTTCAGGAGGTTATGGATATGACCGCTGCTGCTCACCTCGCATCTCTGGAGACCTGCGTTCCGTTCGTTAACTTCTTCGACGGTTTCCGCACCTCTCACGAGTACCACAAGATTGAGCTGCTCGACCAGGAGGATGTTCGTCCGCTCGTGAAGGAAGAGTACATCAAGCGTTTCCGCGACCGCGCTATGAGCCCGGAGCGTCCTATCACCCGTGGTACCGCTGAGAACCCCGAGACCTTCTTCACACACCGCGAGGCTTGCAACCCCTACTACAATGCAGTGCCTGAGGTGGTTGAGAAGTATCTGGGCGAACTCTCTAAGATTACCGGTCGTGAGTATCACCTCTTCTCTTACTACGGAGCCGAGGATGCCGACCGCATGATCATCCTGATGGGTTCGGCTACCGATGCTGCCCGCGAGGCTATCGACTACCTGAACGCCAACGGCCAGAAGGTGGGTATGATCAGTGTTCACCTCTATCGTCCGTTCTCAGTAAAGCACCTGTTGGCTGCTGTTCCCAAGAGCGTGAAGAAGATTGCTGTTCTGGATCGTACCAAGGAGCCCGGTGCCAACGGCGAGCCTCTGTATATGGACGTGAAAGATGCCTTCTACGAGGTAGAGAATCGTCCTGTCATCGTGGGTGGCCGCTACGGTCTTGGTTCTCACGATACGACTCCCGCTCAGATCATCAGCGTGTTCAACAACCTCGCTATGCCCGAGCCGAAGAACCACTTCACCATTGGTATCGTTGACGACGTTACCTTCACCTCGCTGCCCGAGGTTGAGGAGATTGCACTCGGTGGCAAGGGCATGTTCCAGGCTAAGTTCTACGGTCTGGGTGCCGATGGTACCGTTGGTGCCAACAAGAACTCCGTGAAGATCATTGGTGACAATACCGACAAGTACTGCCAGGCTTACTTCTCTTACGACTCTAAGAAGTCGGGAGGTTTCACCTGCTCTCACCTGCGTTTCGGTGACACACCTATCCGTTCTACCTATCTGGTGACCACACCTAACTTCGTGGCTTGCCACGTTCAGGCTTACCTGCACATGTACGACGTGACACGTGGTCTGCAGAAGAACGGCACGTTCCTGCTGAACACCATCTTCGACGATGCAGAACTGGAGAAGTTCATGCCTAACAAGGTAAAGCGCTACTTCGCACAGAACAACATCACCGTATATACCATCAACGCTACCAAGATTGCACAGGAGATCGGTCTGGGCAACCGCACCAACACCATCCTGCAGTCAGCATTCTTCCGCATCACCGAGGTGATTCCCGTAGAACTGGCTGTCGAGAAGATGAAGGCTGCTGCCCTGAAGTCTTACGGTGCCAAGGGTCAGGACGTGGTTGACAAGAACTACGCTGCTATCGACCGCGGTGGCGAGTACAAGAAGTTTGAGGTGAAGGCCGAGTGGGCTAACCTCGCCGACGATGCTGAGAAGCAGGATGACGCTCCCGCATTCGTGAAGGAGCTTGTTCGTCCTATCAACGCTCAGGCCGGTGACCTGCTGAAGGTCAGCGACTTCGTGAAGCACGGCACTGTTGACGGTTCTTGGCAGGTTGGTACTGCCGCTTACGAGAAGCGCGGTGTAGAGGCCTTCGTTCCTGCATGGAACAAGGACAACTGTATCCAGTGTAACCAGTGTGCTTACATCTGTCCTCACGCTGCCATCCGTCCGTTCGTCCTCACCGACGAGGAACTGGCTGGCTTCGACGGTCTGGAGACGCTCGAGATGAAGGCTCCTGCCGCCATGAAGGGCATGCACTTCGTCATCGAGCCTTCAGTGCTCGACTGTCTGGGTTGCGGCAACTGCGCCGACATCTGCCCAGGCAACCCGAAGACTGGCAAGGCCCTCACCATGGTTCCGTTCAACCCCGATGCAGCCGACATGAAGAAGATGGCTGCCGACTGGGACAAACTGGTTAAGGTTCCCTCTAAGCAGAACCTCGTTGACATCAAGAGCAACGTGAAGAACTCTCAGTTCGCCCAGCCGCTGTTTGAGTTCTCGGGCGCATGCTCTGGTTGCGGTGAGACACCGTATGTGAAGCTGATCTCTCAGCTCTTCGGTGACCGTCAGATGATTGCCAACGCTACCGGTTGCTCTTCTATCTACTCTGCTTCTATTCCTTCTACACCTTACACCAAGAACGAGAAGGGTCAGGGTCCATGCTTCAACAACTCTCTGTTCGAGGACTTCTGCGAGTTTGGTCTCGGTATGGCTCTCGGTAACAAGAAGATGAAGGAGCGCGTAGCTAAGTTGCTCCAGGAGGCTTGCGAGAAGTGCGATGTCACTCCCGAGTACAAGGCCCTGGCTGAGGAGTGGATTGCCAACAAGGAAGATGCCGACAAGACCAAGGAGATTGCTCCGAAGCTGCGTGCTGAGATTGCTGCCTGCGCCGCCAAGGGTTGCGAGATCTGCAAGGAACTGCAGACCCTCGACCACTATCTGGTGAAGCGCTCACAGTGGATCATCGGTGGCGACGGTGCTTCTTACGATATCGGTTACGGCGGTCTCGACCACGTCATCGCTTCTGGCGAAGATGTAAATATCCTCGTGCTCGATACTGAGGTTTACTCTAACACTGGTGGTCAGGCCTCAAAGGCTACTCCTCTTGGTGCTATCGCTCAGTTCGCTGCCCAGGGTAAGCGCATCCGCAAGAAGGATCTCGGTATGATTGCCACCACTTACGGCTACGTCTATGTCGCTCAGATTGCTATGGGTGCTGACCACGCTCAGACCCTGAAGGCTATCCGCGAGGCCGAGGCTTGGCACGGACCTTCTATCGTCATCGCCTACGCTCCATGTATCAACCACGGTCTGAAGGCCAAGGGCGGTATGGGTAAGAGTCAGGCCGAGGAGAAGAAGGCTGTCGAGTGCGGCTACTGGCACCTGTGGCGCTACAATCCCGCTCTGGCCGAGGAAGGCAAGAATCCGTTCAGCCTCGACTCTAAGGAGCCGAACTGGGCAAACTTCCATGACTTCCTGCTCGGCGAGGTTCGCTACCTGTCAGTGAAGAAGGCTTATCCCAACGAGGCCGAGGAGCTCTTCGCCGAGGCCCAGAAGATGGCCCAGCTCCGCTACAAGAGCTACGTCCGCAAGTCTCAGGAGAACTGGGAGGATTAAAGTTTAATCTCCATTCTATATCAAGGCAGCGCATCCAATTTGGGTGCGCTGCTTATTTATTATATATACCAAACTCTGAGTATTTGTCACGTTCTTAGACTTTTATTTTACCTGTAATAATTTTAAGAAATCCAAAATTCACCATCAACAGAACAAAGGTTTAACTATCGCCCATAATGCACCAATAGCAGCGATTACGGACGAAATCAAGGTAACAAGTTTTATAATTCTGCTATTCCGTCTTTCCAGGGATTCTGACTTGAACAAACCGCTTGTTATGGCTTTACGTCCATTTTCTGTAGTAAGATATTGTGGAGGATATTGATTAACAGCCCCAAACTTTTGTATTTCGGGGCGAGGCCAAATACATTCCATGAGCCCTTCTTTTACGAACTTGCTCCTTATTGCTGATACATAGACATCATTATCAAGATAGATGTTGGAAAGGCGTTCATATTCTTGCCTTTCCCTTTTATTCCTGTCGCGAATACTGTCAAGCAGCACAAGAACACTTCTGTCGTTAATATTATCGATTATTTGATACACAATTACTAAATCTTTTTAGTTTACTGATAAATCATTTTAATCTATAATAAGTAGCATATCTCATAAAGTCAAGTCCTTCTGGATAATCTTTAGTTCCATTCTCAACGAAGTTCTTGAGGATTTCGTAAAACAAAGGGTCGATTACGTAGTGTCTTGTTCCGCCATTATAACTCTCCAACTCATTTGTACATGCAATATATGTAATGTCATTCAGCAAAAGAGATTGTCTGAAGTCCTCTAAATAGGGCAACTTCCCAAATATCGGCATTGCACCAAATTCTACATATCTTTCATAATAATGACTATTAGGTATTTGGGGATGATCATACAATGCAATGGCAGCATCTAATTGATAACTGTTTAGACTGCGAAAGAAGCATAGCGCATTATCAGCGATACTATTCATTTGAGCCTTGACTCTCTTTTCTTCTTCCTCTTGATACTCTTTTACCGCTTTTTGGTATTGCCTTTTCTTCCAACACCAAATTACAAATTCGATGGCGAGGAACAATGATATGGAAATAATGGTCGGCCACACCCAATCATGAAAATATAATTGGTATAGAAGCAAACCAACGACTCCAGCCCCCAAGATGGCGAACAAATACTTTTTCAGTATTTCAGAAACATCTATTTTTATATCTGCCATAATCTATAGTTTTTATTCATTTTTTGGAAAGAAATCATCAAGCCAACCATTCTTCCATGCTTTTAAGTATGCAGCTTTTGAACCTTTTGCAAAAGCACCTCGAGAATTGAACCTTTGAGATTCTTCTTTACAAGAGTCATAACTCCACTTTGAATTCATAGTTGTGGGTCTCTTAAACCACGTATAATCTTTAAGCCAATTGTTACGCCGAGCAACATTCATAGCTCCTGAGAACTTCGTTTCAAACTCTATTTTTGAATGGCATGTCTTTGCTTTCTCAAGACAAGTTTCATAAGTCCATTTAATTTGATGAGTGGGTTCAACAAACCATGTGTAATCTTTTACCCATCCTTTTTCCTTTGCCACCCTGTATGCTTTTTCGTATCCTCTATAGAACTCTTTTAAGGTATGGCATTTTTGAGCTTCCTCATAACACTTCTCATAAGTCCAATATGATTTAGGAATCTTTAATTCTTCAAACCAATTATAATCTTTAAGCCAACCATTTTTCGATGCGGCAGAATAGGCGCTACCATTACTTTTTTCAAATGCACTTTTAGAGGTGTATCGTTTAGCTTCTTCATAACACGCATCCTTTGTCCATTTTCTATTTCTGTTTGCATCATCTGTAATTGTATCAATTAACCAATCATAGTTATTAATCCACCCATTTTCACATGCAGTATCGTATGCTTTTCTTTTTCTAGCGAACTCTTTCTTGGTAGAACACTTTTTTGCCATTTCAAAGCATCGCTCTTTAGTCCAATAAAGATGTCTATTAGTCTTTAACCATGTAAAAGTACTTATCCAACCATTCTTTAAGGAAAAACGATATGCAGAAGGATGTGCTTCTCGGAAGTCTTTCTTATAATAATAACCATGTGCTAAATCATAACATTCTTGATAAGTCCAAACGTTACTAATATTGAGCCATGAAAATTCCTCAATCCAGTTTCTTCTTTTAGCGACACGATATGCAATTGGGCTTCCTTTTCTAAAATCTGATCTTAATTTATATTTTTTGGATTCTTCCACACATCGCTCATAAGTCCAATAAATCATAGGATTGGATTTAACTACAAACCATGTGTAATCTTTAATCCACCCCTTTTTTAGTGCAGCCGCATATGCACTGCCGTTATTTTTATGAAACTCTGTACGTGTTTTATACTTTTTTGCTTCCTCATAACAGGTTTCTTTGTTCCACTTAGGCTCCCAATATTTTACAAACCACGTATAGTCATCAATCCAGCCATTTGTGCGTGCTGTTCTATATGCTGTATTTACCTTATTTTTCAGTTCTCCTCTTGACTTATATTTTTTTGCCTCTTCATAGCATCGTTCATATGTCCAATAGCCAGCAGGTTTTACAGTATACTCTATCCATGTGTAATCAACAAGCCAACCGTTCTTTTTGGCAGCTCTATATGCCCCCGGACTATTATCTTCGAACTGTGACGGTTTATTATACTTTAATGCTTCTTCATAACAAGAATCCCTATCCCATTTCTGATTCCAATTACGAGGACGTTCAAACCAAGTATAGTCTTTCAGCCACCCTCTTTTCAAGGCTTGCGTATAGGCACCAACACTTCCACGTTGAAACTCTTTGCGATACGAATACAATTTTGCTTCTTCATAGCATCTTTTCTTAGTCCATTTTACACCAGCAATATTGCCTAGTGCGCCAATACCAATACCCGTTCTTGCTTTGTTTAGCACATAATAGCCATGATCTCTATAATAATTTACCCAATAATCCTCTCTCTCTTGCCCTTGTTCCAGACTTAAACAATCTTCCAATATAACCATTGGTGGGACTGGGCAATTATGTTCTACAGCAAATTTCGCCACAGCATCACTATCTGTATTGAAAATATGCTCTCTATCCCGTCTTTTTGTATTTATGGTTCTGCCTATATATACTGCGTTATAATTATCAAAGTAGTACAAATACACATTATCTACATTATCAGATATCACATTTACTCGGGCTTTAATCATCCAATCGAAATGTTTTATCCAACCATATTTAATTGAAGCGGAGTATGCTCCAGGATGCCCTTTCTGAAAATCTCTCTTTGTATTAAATCGTTTGGCTACCTCTAAACATTTCTCATAAGTCCAAGTAAATTTCTTCTCAAACCAAGTATAATCATCAAGCCAATGATTACGTCGTGCAACATTATATGCAGAACCGGATTGTTTACTAAATTCGGATCTAGTTTTGTATTTCTTAGCTTCATCATAACAGGTTTCATAAGTCCAATAACCTGCTGGTTTAGCATCGGAAACAAACCAAGAATATTTATCTAACCATTGTCTTCTTCTTGCATGGTCATACGCAGTCGAAGATTTTAGTGCAAACTCTCCTCTTGACTTATATTTTTTTGCCTCTTCATAACACGTGTCATAATTCCAATAGCCACCAGGCTTTTGTACTTCCTCAAACCAAGAATACTCATTCAACCATCCATTGTTGAGCGCAATTCTATATGCTGCACCTGCACCTTTACTAAAATCTGAACGAATTTTATACTTTTTTGCTTCTTCAAAACAAGTTTCGTAAGTCCATTTTAAGGGTCGATTTTCAAGCCAAGTGTATTCTGCCAACCATCCTTTGTCCTTTGCTGCATCATAAGCTCCGGCAGCATTTTTCTTGAAATCTGCCTTTAACTTATATTTCTTTGCCTCAGCAAAGCATCTATCATAAGTCCAATAGCCCAAAGGTTTCCTTTTTGACATTGATATTGCTTTTGTACACTGATAGTGGGTACAAATTTACTTAATTTTATTGAGTTTTGAGTAGAAATCATCCAAAAAGTGCAAAAACAAATTGTTTTTCACATCTTTTGGCTATAAAAAGAGTGCAATGTATGGAATAATGCCCTATCTTCGCACCCAGAACATCAAAGGAAGGAAAAAGATAGTTGGGACGGAAAGTAGTTCGGTAATCAAAAGCAGCCCATTTCGAGTTACCCACTAACTCTAAGAGACTTGCCCACTAACCACAATAGAGTTACCCACTAACTCAAAAAGCCCCACTACGAGCGACCTTTCGGGTAATGTTTTCAGGATAACAACTTAAATACCTTAAAGATTATGGCTAAAGTGAAGTATTATGCTAAAGAGAAGACGATGGTGAGTACCAATCGTCCTAAGGTTGGAACTCACAGTTTCTATGCCGTGCCGGTTCTTGCCTTGCAAGCGGCTTTTGCCGATTACCAAATGGTACATTGACCTTCAATGAACTTTGTGAGGAGGCTTGTCGTAACACCAGCATTGAGCCTTCAATTATGAAGGCTGCGGTTTCAGAGTATATGAAGACGGTGCAGTCGAACGTGCTGAAAGGCTTCCGTGTTCCTGTGGGCGAGCAGTTTATTACGGTTTATCCGAACCTGAACGTCTCGGTGAAAGATACGAAGAATCAGGATGGCACGGTGAAGGTGGTGGCCACGGCCAAGATGGTGACTGCCAACAAGGGCAAGAGCCGTCTGGGTGCGTCGGTCAGCATCAAGTTCAGTCAGGAGTTTGCCAGTCAGGTGAGTTGGCAGAAGATTGACGAGCGTACTGGTGCCGTCGTCGAGGACGAGGACATCACCGACGGTGGCGACACTGGCGGAGAGAACGGCGGTGGTGAT
>Ga0310695_10001042_pt1 | contig 67348 bp, 44 predicted proteins | sample RumenRJG_04DNA_FD_203882 | JGI IMG/M metagenome (GOLD analysis project Ga0310695, IMG submission 203882) | Bovine rumen microbial communities from Lethbridge, Alberta, Canada - RJG_04 (v2) (version 2) | ecosystem: Host-associated > Mammals > Digestive system > Stomach > Rumen | place: Canada... | reverse complement strand
CCGCGGTTACGCGCTAACACAGCGCGTTAACTTCTATTTGCGAGATGTTAATAGATTGTCAATCAGTATATTGCAATGTTTGATTATTCGCGAAAGCCGGTAAAATGGCAAGTGGGAAACTTTAGTCTTATTATTTTTCACTTTTCACTTTTCACTTTTTAAAGCGGAAGCAAATTTTTCACTTTTCACTTTTCACTATTCCCTTAAACAGCGGAAGCAAATTTTTCACTTTTCACTTTTCACTATTCCCTTTTCAATTCCACCCCGGGTTCTGCTTGACATTGCCGTCAGACGTAGCAATCTCGTAGGTGGGGATGGGGTAGTAGTAGTCCTTCTTCGGGTCGAAGCCGCGGTTGGCAGCGTCCTCGATGACGTAGAGGTCAGCCTCGTCGGCCACCTTGCGTCCGCCGAACATGCCGCCCTCGCCCGTCAGCCGCCCGGCGACGTCCTCGCGAGGGCGGCTGAGCTCGTCGGCATCGTTATACTTCAGTCCAAGCATCGTCTGGGGCAGCACCCTCTCGGCCGTCTTCCAGCGGATGATGTCGTTGTAGCGCAGACCCTCGTCGACGAACTCCACGAAGCGCTCGCGGCGGATCTCGTCGAGCACGCTGAGGCCGTTGGCCGCGGCGAAGCCGTTGGTCAGCTGGGCCGCAAAGCCGCTGCGCCGGCGGATCCTGTTGACCGTCAGGTCGAGCTGCTGGTCAGTGATCGAGCCGTTCAGCTCATAGAGCGCCTCGGCGTAGGACAGGAGCACCTCAGCGTAGCGGATGATCATCTTGTCGACCGTCTCCTTGTTCACCGTGTTCCACTCGTCGAGCATGAAGCCCTTCTTGATGCCGTAGCCGTTGCCGTGCTGATTGCCGAAGGGGCTGTATCCTGCCTTATACGCCTCCTCACCCTTCTTATAGATCGTCATCGCCAGGCGCGGGTCGCGGTTGGTGAAGACGTCGTCGTGCATCGTCTCAACCACCTTCAGCGTAGTCTTCTCACGGGGCAGACCGTCGGTGTAGAGGAACTGGTCGACGGCCTGGCGCGTCAGGCTGACAGCATTCTCTAGTCCACGAGAGTTGTTGTGCAGGATGACACCGCTGGATCCGTTGGGGCCGTAGACCTTTACAAAGACGTTCTCCTTGTTCTGGCGGCCCTCGCCGTCGAAGTAGAACAGCTTCAGGAAGTCGGGATATAGATCGTGCTTGCCACTGTTGATGAGGCGCTCGGCGGCGTCGACGGCCACCTTCAGATGAGCCTTCGGGTCGCTCTGCAGCCCATGATACTTGGCAAACGTGCCTTCATAGAGGCCGATGCGGACCATCAGGCCGCGGGCGGCGCTCTTCGAGACGCGTCCCCAGTCGGCGGCGCTGCTCACCTGGTCGATGTCGGGCAGATTTTGCTCGGCGAACTGCAGGTCCTTGTAGCACTGCTGGATGACCTGTTCGCGGGGTGTGCGGGCCATCCTGATGTCGGGATCCTCCGTCGAATCGAAAGCCTTCAGGATAAGAGGCACGTCGCCATACTTGCGCACCAGGTCGAAGTGATAGAAGGCGCGGAAGAAATAGGCCTCGGCCGCCCAGCGGTTACGCTGAGCCTCGGAGAGAGGCGACTGTGCAGCCTTAGCGATGATATTGTTGCAGACGAAGATCTTCTCGTAGGGCTGCGTCCAGTCGCTGCTCGTTGCGGGGACGCTCCAGTTGCCGCTCGAGACGGAGTTGGCAGCCGTGCCTATGACGTCGTCGGCCCGAGTGTCGTGCGAGAATCCCGGCAGGTCGACGTAGAGTTTGTTGCAGGCGCCGCGCAGGTCGGTTTCGCTCTGCCAGAAAGTGTTGTCGGCGAGTGTCGTCTCGGGCAGCCGGTCGAGTTCGCAGCTCGTCATTGCCATCACGCCAAGGGCACAAATGGAATAGATGATATGTCGTTTCATAATTGTCTGAAAGATTTTATTAATCTGTTATCTTTTATGTAGTGATATGAAGACAGTCTGGGAGAGAGGTCTTCTATCAGAGGGTAACGTTAACGCCAAACGACCATGTGCGGAAGAAGGGGTAGTAGTTACGACCGACGTTGTTGCCTGCCTCTGGGTCGAACACTTTCAGGATGTCGGAGTGCTCCCAGATGTCGTTGCCGCTGATGTAGAAGCGCAGTTTCTCGATGTAGCGCTTCGAGACGGGCACGGTGTAGCCCAGCGTAATGTTCTTCAGACGCAGGTAGGCAGCGTTTTGCACCCACTTGTCGGAGGGCTGGAAGCCAGAACATGTCGCCATTGTAGTTGTACAGTCGGGGCCAGTAGGCGTCCTGATTGTCCTCGGTCCAGTAGTCGCGATGGATGGTCCAAGGCATCTGATGGGTGCGTCCGAAGGGCGTAATAGCCTCGGGTGTCGATGAGCAGCTTGCGCTTGGCCACGCCTTGGAACATGACGGCCAGGTCAAAACCTTTCCACTGAGCCGAGAGGTTCAGACCGTAGAGGTAGCGGCCGTTGGAGTCGCCCAGATAGACGAGGTCGCCGTGGTTCTCCTTCGTGCCGTCGCCGGCGCCCACCTGATGGCCGGTGCTTCCGTTGGCGTCGGGCAGTGCGAGATAGCGCACATCGCCGCCGCCCACCTTGCCGTCGCTGAACGACTTATAGCCCGGATGGTCGGCCTTGAACTGTTCGTATTCTTCCTTGCCCGACCAGTAGCCGTCGGTCGTGCAGCCCCAGATCGTGTTCAGGGCATAGCCTTCCAGCTTGCTGACATTACCGGCCGTGATGACGTCGGCACCGTCATACTCGACGAGTTCGTTCTTGGAATCACTGATGTTGAAGGCTACCTGATAGTGGAAGTCGGCGATGCGGTCGGCCCACTTCACTTCGAACTCCCAGCCCCAGGTCTTCAGCTTACCGACATTGACGGCAGGCACGCTGATGCCGATGGTGTGTGGAAGCTGCAGGTTCGAGAGCATGTCGTTGTTGTATTTCCAGTAGTAGTCGAATGAAGCATTCAGACGTCCGTTCAGCAGGCCCAGGTCAACACCGAGGTTGGTCGTCGTAATGGTCTCCCAGGTCTTGTCCTTTGAGGCCAGCTGGGATTGGTAGTAGGACTTCTCGGTGATGTAGGTAGCACCCTGTGAGATGGTGGGAATGTAGTCATAGAGTCCCAGTACGGCGCCGTTGCCGAGCTGGCCCCACGAAGCACGCAGCTTGAGGTTGCTCACCCAGTCGATGTTGAACCACTTCTCCTGGTTGACGCGCCATGCAGCCGACACGGATGGGAAGGCCTTCCAGCGCTTTGAGGGGGCCAGACGCGACGAGCCGTCGTAGCGGATGTTGGCTTCCAGCAGATAGCGCTCTGCGTAGTTGTAGTTCACTCGGCCGAAGTACGACATCATCGACCAGGGCTGTATGAGATCGTTGAGGGTCGTGTTAGTGGCTTCCGACGCGTTGTAATAGTTGAATGAATAGAATTCGTTCGAGTTCATGTTCTTGGCCGTGGCGTCGAACTGGTCCTTCCGGTAGTTCTCATAGCTGGCACCTGCCAAGAGTTTCACGTTGTGCAGGTCGAAGTCGATTTCGTAGTTGGCTGTGGCCTCGAACTGGTCGTGATAGTCGTTGTTCTTGTTGCGATAGAGCGAATTAGGGTTGTTGGCCTGCTGACGGACGGTGGTGCCGTTCATGGCATACCAGGCCAAGTGGTGCCGTTCCGAGCGGGCTGTATAGTAGCCGGCCCGACGGCTGGCACTCAAGTTGAAGCGCAATCCCTTGACCAGGTTCTTGATGGTCAGGTCAGCCTTGCCGAGGAAAGCCTCGTAGAGCGTTTCGTTGGTGCCGCCGTTCTTCTCGATGTCGATAGCGTTCACCTGGAGGTCGCCGCTGTAGGGCTGGCTGTCGTAATTGGGTGTCTCTTTGGGCTGCCATATCAACTGGCGTGCACGGGCACCATAAAGCGTATTCAGAATGCTGCCGGCACCATACGACGGCGTATTGTTCTTCTTCGACTGATACTGAACGTTGATTCCCAGTTGGAGATATTTGTTCAGTTCGGCACCGACCTTGGCGTGCAGGTTGACGCGTGTGTTGTCGTTCTTGCCGTAGCGCAGCATACCGTTCTTATAGAAGTAGTTGCCCGACACCACATAGTTGATGGTCTTCGAACCACCACTGACAGAGATGGAGTGGTTCGTCTGGTCACTGTGGCCACGCGTGCCCTCGTCGACCCAGTTGGTGGCGGTGAACTGTTCCCAGCGTCCGTTGTTATTGTTGGGGTAGTAGTTGAAGTTGGGATTGGCCACCCAGGTGGCCTTCTCCTTGTTCCACTCATAGGAACCACCTGCATTGTAGCGGCCCTCATTGATCCACTGCTGTTCCTCCCATGCGGGCAGACGCTCGGGCATGTTGCCCGGCGTGTTCACGGCGTAGTAGCCGTTGTATGAGATCTTGGTCTTGCCCTCGTGGCCGCTCTTCGTCGTGACGAGCACGACGCCAGAGGCAGCACGCGCACCGTAGATGGCGCAGGCCGAAGCATCCTTCAGCACAGAGATCGACTCGATGTCGTCGGCGTTGAGCAGCGAGATGTCGCCCTCCATGCCGTCGATCAGCACAAGCGTTGAAGTAGAGTTGACCGACGAGAAACCGCGGATGCGCATGCCGCTGGTCTCCGAGCCCGGCTCACCGCTGCTGCGCAGCACGGCCACGCCCGGCAGTTCGCCTTGCATGGCCGAGAGGACGTCGCTCGAAGGCTTGGCTGCCAGCTTGTCGCCGTCGATGGCAGCCACGGCTCCTGAGAGGTTGGCCTTCTTCTGGGTGCCGTAGCCCACGACGACCACCTCCGAGAGTGTCTTGTCGTCTTCTTTCATCGCAATAGTGCCTGTAGCCCGGCTGGCAGGTACCACGACATCAGAGTAGCCGATGTAGGAGAACTTCACCGTTGAGCTGTTGGAGCCAATGCGCAAGGTGTAGTTACCATTCACATCACTGACGGCCCCGTTGTTGGTGCCCGTCTCCTGGATGCTCACACCGATAAGAGGTTCACGCGTAGAGGCATCGACGACGGTGCCTCGGATGGTCTGTGAGTTACCTTGGGCAAAGGTTCCCGACAGCCACAGGAACGAAAGACAGCCCAAAAGGAAGAGCCGCAACCGTTCAGTAAACTTTTTCTTTAATGTCATAATTGATAAATTTGGTTAGTTGTATTTGTTTGTAGGTCATTATTCGACGTTGCGGCGCAAAGGTATGGAATATAGTTAGAGAATCCAACTATCTGACTACATCATAATTACTATTCATGTCAACCTTTATTACATCATCGGTTTCTCGCTGTATTGATAAGTACCTGATAATAAGACTGTTCATATTTAAAAGAACTACATCAGTCGCGAAATGGAAAAAAGAAGGAATTATTTGCCTATCTCAATAAAAATAATTAACTTTGCATCCGAACGAACCCCTAATGCGATACTTATGCGACGACTTATCATCCTTATCTCTGTCCTGTTTCCCTCGTTCCTCGGCGTTTTCAGTCAGAACCTGTGGCAGCGTGCCGTAGTCAATTACTCTCGCCACGACTATCATGGTGCGAATCAAAACTGGATGGTGTGCCAGTCGCGCAGCGGCTGGATGTACTTTGCCAACAACGGTGGGCTGCTGGAATACGACGGGGCGCACTGGGCCACCTACCGCCTGCCGGGTGAGGCCAAGCTGCGTGCCGTCTGCGCCGTGGGCGACTCCATCTTCGTCGGGGCGCTGGGACAGTTCGGCGTCTTCGTCAGAGACGCCAAAGGGCGGCTGGCTTATCGGCGGCTGTCGTCGTCGGCGGGGGAGAAGACCAACGTGTGGGCTATCCATCACATGGGCGGCGACACCTATTTCCGGGCCGACGACACCATCTACGTGAACAGCTCGGCGACAGCCATTGCCGCCGGCGTGGGCTATACGTGCACCATCGGCGGCCGCCTCTATGCCGCCACACGCGAAGGGCTGAAGGTGCTGAGCAGCGGCCGTATGCAGCCGCTGAAGGGCGCCGCCGGGGCGCGTTCCGACCGCGTCGTCGGCATCGTGGCGCAGGGCGGGCGCCTGCTTGTCGTCACCCACAGCGACGGCCTCTATGCCTACGACGGGCTGCGCATGACGCCGCTGTCGACGGCTGCCGACGAGTTGCTCCGCGGTCGTCGCCTGTCGTGTGCGGCTGTCAGCGGCGACATGCTGGCGCTGGGCACGATGAAGGACGGCGTCATCCTCGTCGACCTGCGTCGGCGTCAGGCGGAGCACCTGTCGCTGGGCGAGGGTCTGCAGAACAAGACGGTGCTGAGCGCGGCCTTCGACCGCGACGGCAACCTGTGGCTGACGCTCGACAACGGCATCGACTGCATCCCGATGCGCTCGCCACTGACATTCCTCAGCAGCAGCCATTCGCCCGTGGGCAGCGGCACGTGCAGCATGTCGTTCGGCGGACGTCTCTATCTGGGCACTAACCAGGGGCTCTACGTGGCTGAGGGGGCGACGGTGAGGCCCGTCGAGGGGACGGACGACCAGGTGCTGGCGCTCGACACCGTCGGCGGCTGGCTCTTCTGCGGCGGCCGCAAGTTCTTCGTCGGCTTCGACGGACGGCGCATGCTGCGTTTTGCCGGGGCCCGCGGCGTCTGGGGCGTGCGCGCCCTGGCCGGTCGCGACGATGCCCTCGTCGTGGGCGACTACTGGGGGCTGAAGATCCTGCGGCGCGAGGGCGACGGATGGCGGCTGGAGGGGCCCGTCGCGGGCTTCGACGTCTCGGCCAAAACGATCTACACAGAGCGGGGGTCGGGCGCCGTATGGGTGGCTAACAAGGAGAAGGGCCTCTTCCGGCTGACGCTGAGCGACGACCTGCGGCGGGTGGCGACGGTCAGCTGCCGCAACGACGCGGCGCTGCCCCGCGGACAGAACGTCGCCATCGCCAGCGTCGACGGCCAGACGGTCGTCGCCAGCCGGCAGGGATTGATGCGCTATGACACGACCCACGACCGGCTGGAGCCCTACGGCGAGCTGGAGCGGCGGCTGGCCGGCCATACGGCCTACACCTATATCATGCAGGACGGCGACGGCCGCATCTGGTATGCCACGGACGGGGCGCTCCACGTCTACGACGGCAGCGGCAGCAGCGCCTTCCTGCAGGACGAGCTGCTGGAGGACTTCGAGAGCGTCAGCCTGCTGCCCGATGGTCAGCATGCGGTGGTCGGCACGCAGGAGGGCTTCGCCCGCCTCGCCATCCTGCCGGCCGACAGCATTCGCGACCGCCGACACGTGGAGCCCATCGTCAGCCGCCTCATCATCGGCGGCGGGACCGACACGGTCAGCTATGGCAACACGCAGCCCATCCGCATAGCCTACGGCCACAACTCGGTCAGGATGGAGTTCAGCGCCGCCGGCTCCGACCCGACGCAGTCGGTGCTCTACAGCTGCCGCCTCGACGGGGCCGACCGCCAGTGGAGTCCCTACAGCACGCGGCGGACGAAGGAGTACGCGTTGCTGCCGCCGGGGCGCTACACGTTTCGCCTGAGGGCCATGACGCCGGGCAGCCACGAGGTGGGCCAGACAAGCCTCACGTTCACCATCCTGCCGCCATGGTATCGCACGTGGTGGGCCTATGCCGGCTATGTCGTGCTGCTGGCCCTGACCGTCGGGTGGGGCGTGCGCCGGGCGCAGGAAAGCCGTCGCCGGCTCATTGCCCGGACGAATGCCCGGATGGAGCGGCAGCAGGAGGCTTTCCAGAAAGAGAGTGAGCAGAAGGACCAGACGATCGAGGAGCTGCGCGAGGAGAAGCTGGAGATAGAGCTGCGGTCGCGCCAGGAGGAGCTGGTGAGGTCGAGGATGAACGTGGTGCGCAAGAATGAGATGCTGCAGGAGATTCGCAAGACGGCCATCAGCCTGTCGGCCTCGATCAGCGAGGACAACCTGCCGGCCATCAAGCGCAAGGTGGTCAGGCTGATCGGACAGATCGACACTAACATCGAGCACGATGACGACCTGGAGGCCTTCCGCGGCTCGTTCGACGCCGTCCACCACGACTTCCTCCGCAAGCTGGGAGAGCGCTACCCGAGCCTGAGCTACAGGGAGCGTATGCTGTGTGCCTACCTGAGGATGAACCTGATGTCGAAGGAGATTGCTCCGCTGCTGAACATCTCTACGCGTGGCGTCGAAATCGGGCGCTACCGCCTGCGCCGCAAGCTGGGGCTCGACGAGGGGGAGTCGCTGGCGGACTTCCTGCAGAGAATCTGAGAGAACTGAGAACTGAGAACTGAGAACTGGGAACTGAGAATTGAGAACTGAGAACTGAGAGGTTTGATTACCAAAAGAGCAAAAAGGCTGAAGATAAAAAACGCTCCCTCTGGCGACAACTCTAATCAAACTTCTCAGTTCTTGCGTCCCTTTGGTAGCAAGCGTCCTTCGGCCGAGCGCTCACCTCTCACTTCTTGTGTCCCTTTGGTAGCAAGCGTCCTTCGGCCGAGCGCTCACTTCTCACCTCTCACTTCTCACCTCACACAAACGTTTCGAGGAAACGGACCTCGCCGTCGACCCTGACCTCGCCCGCCGTGGCGGGGATGAGGACCGTCTCGCCGGCACGCAGGCTGACGGACTCGCCGTCGGCGGTCAGACGGCCCTCGCCCTTGACGCCGATGAGGATGACGAAGGAGTCGAGCTCGGAGTAGTCGAGCAGCATGGGCTCCGTCAGGTCGTAGACCGACGTGGTGAAGTAGGGGCATTGGACGACGGTCTGTGGCATGTCCTTCTGGGGCTCGTAGTGCGTGCGGTAGTCAGGCAGCACGCTGTAGTCGATCGACTCGGCGGCCAGCTCGGTGTGCAGCTCGCGCAGGTGGCCGTCCTTGTCGCGGCGGCCGAAGTCGTAGATGCGGTAGGTGACGTCGGAGGTCTGCTGTATCTCGGCCACGAAGCAGCCGGCGCCGATGGCATGGATGCGTCCGGCGGGGATGAAGAAGACGTCGCCCTCGTGGACCTCATAGCGCGAGAGGGCGTCAGTGATGGTGTCGTCGGCCACCATCCGCTTGTATTCCTCGGGCGTGATCTGCTGCTTCAGTCCGTTGTAGAGGAAAGCGCCCTCACGCGGAGCCAGGCAGTACCACATCTCGGTCTTGCCCCGCTCGCGGCCCTGTCGGCGGGCTGTCTCGTCGTTCGGGTGAACCTGGATGGAGAGGTCGCGCCGGGCGTCGATGAACTTGATGAGCAGGGGGAACTCGTCGCCGAAGCGCTCGTAGTTCTCATGGCCCACGAGGTCGGCCTTCATCTCGCTGACCAGTTCGTTGAGGCGCCGTCCCTTCCAGGGGCCACAGCTGACGATGGTCTCGTTATCCTTTACTCCTGAAATTTCCCAGCTCTCGCCCACGTTATCCTGATGGGCGCTGAGCTGCTTGAAGGGGATGATTCTGTCGCCTCCCCAGAGCGTCTGCTTCAGCAGCGGTTCGAATTTAAAAAACATACTCATTATATAAAAGTTATTAAGTGAGAAGTGAGAGGTGAGAAGTGAGAAGTGAGAAGTGAGAAGTGAGAAGTGAGAAGTTTTATTAGTTTTGCCGGCAGAGTTGTCATTATAGTCGTCATAATTGTCATAGTCGTCATAATTGTCATAGGAATTAATCTAACTATACTTCTCACTTCTCACCTCTCACTTCTCACTTCAAAGACCTCTCACTTCTCACTTCTCAGTTTTCCTTCCAGAACGAGCGGGAGAAGAGCACCAGCACGGTCATGATCTCCAGACGGCCGACGAGCATCAGGGCGGAGCAGAGCCACTTGAGCCCGGGGGAGAGGTCGGCCCACGACATCTGCGGGCCGATGTTGGTGTCGAGTCCGGCACCGACGTTGCTGAAGAGGCTGAGCGAGATGGTGAAGGCGTTGGTGATGTCGACGCCGTTCGTGATCATGATGACGGCGACACCTCCCACCATGATGATCGAGACGGTGAAGAAGGCCAGCAGCGAGACGAGCTTGGCCTGCGGGATGCTCTGGCCGTTGAGCTTCACGGGCAGCACGGCGTTGGGGTGGAGGATGCGGCGGAACTCATTGCTGAGCACGCGCACCAGCATCAGCACGCGCACACTCTTGAAGCCGCCGGTGGTGGAGCCGGCACAGGCTCCGATGAACATGAGCACGCCGAGGATGACCCACGTCAGGTGGGGCCAGGCGCCGGCGTCGGTGTTCGACAGGCCTGTCGTCGTGACGAACGAGACGACCTGGAAGAGGCTTGAGCGGAAGGCCTGCTCCAGGGGGTAGTCCATCCGCGTGGTGAGCAGATACATGATCCACGAGGTGGCCACGAAGATGGTCAGCACGTAGAAGCGGAACTCCGAGTTGCGCAGCAGTGTGCTGACGCGCAGCTTGAAGATGCTGAGATATAATAAGGTGAAGTTGATGCCGGCCAGAAACTGGAACAGCACGGCCAGATACTCGATGAGGGGCGAGGCGAGGAAGATGGTGCCGTTGTGGGTGGAGAATCCGCCCGTCGCCGTCGTCGACATGGCGTAGTTGACGGCGTCGAACCAATCCATGCCGGCCACCCAGAACGACAGGCCGCAGGCGACGGTGAGCAGGGTGTAGATGGACCATATCCACTTGGCCGACGTGGAGAGGCGCGGGTGCATCTTCGAGCGCATGGGCCCCGTGGCCTCGGCGGCAAACACCTTCACGGAGCCGCCCACGAGCTGTGGCAGCAGGGCGACGGTGAAGAAGACGATTCCGAGTCCGCCGATCCACTGCATCAGCGAGCGCCAGAAGAGCAGTCCGTGGGGCAGCCGCTCGACGTCGTCGATGACGGTGGCGCCGGTGGTGGTGAATCCCGACATGGTCTCGAAGAAGGCGTCGGCCAGGTGGGGCAGCGAGCCGTGGATGAGGAACGGGAACATGCCGAAGAAGGAGAAGACGATCCACGTGAGCGTGACCACCACGTGGGAGTCGCGGCGCGAGAGTGCATTCTCCGCCCCCCGGCCGAAGTAGAGCAGCAGGAAGGCCGAGCCGAAGGTCATGGCTGTCGACATCATGAACGCCATCGTGTCGTCCTCGCCGAAGCCGAAGGCCATGGCCAGGCACAGGGCCATGAAGAACGCCTCGATGAAGAGCAGCGATCCGATGATCTTCGATATGATTTTCCAGCTAACCATCAACTATTCACTTTTCACTTATCACTCATCATTCATCACTCACCACAGCGTCTGGCGCTTGAAGTATTTCTCGACCTTGCCCAGCGTGTGCTTATGACAGAAGACCATGACGGCGTCGCCGGCCTCGATCTGCGTGTTGCCGTTGACGAGCATGCCACGGCCGCCGCGCACCAGTCCGCCGATGGTCACGCCGAAGGGCAGACCCAGCGACTTGACGGGGTTGCGGGTGACGCGGGCGCCCTCGGCCACGACGAACTCGGCCACGTCGGCCTCGACCATCATCAGCGAGCGCATCGACCGCACGTCGGCCTTGAGCATCATCTGGAAGATGTGGCTGGCGGCCACCGTCTTCTTGTTGATGATCGTGCCGATGTCGAGCCCCTCGGCCATCGAGACGTAGTCGAGGTTCTCGATCATGGCCACCGTCTTGCGCACACCCAGCTTCTTGGCCGTCAGACAGGCCAGGATGTTGGTCTCGGCGTTGCCCGTCAGCGAGACGAAGGCCTGCGTGTGGCGGATGCCCTCCTCGCTGAGCAGACCCAGGTCGCGGCCGTCGCCGTGGATGACCATCGTGTCGGTGTCGCTGAGCAGCTGGTTCAGCCGTTCGCAGCGGTCGGCGTCGGCCTCGATAATCTTCAGCGTCATGTCGCCCGGCATGGTCAGCGCGGCCCTGACGGCCGTCTTGCCGCCGCCCATGATGATGACGTTGTGCACGTCCTCATAGTGCTCCTTGCCGACGATCTTGCGGATGTAGGGGATATAGTCGGGCGTGGTCATGAAGTAGGCCAGGTCGTGCAGCTTCAGCTCGTCCATGCCGCCCGGGATGACGGTCTCGTCGCCGCGCTTGATGGCCACGACGAGGTAGGGGTCGTCCGGGCCGCAGAGGTCGCGCAGCGGCTGGTTGAGGATCTCGCAGCCCTCGCGCAGCTTGATGCCCAGGAGGGTCAGCTTGCCGTCGTGGATGTCGACGCGCTGGCGGGCCCACGACATCTTCAGTCCCGTGATGATGTCCTGTGCGGCCAGCACCTCGGGATAGACGAGCGAGTCGATGCCCAGGTCCTTGAAGAACTGCTGGTTCTGTGCTGACAGATACTCGTAGTTGTCGATCCTGGCCACCGTCTTCTTGGCGCCCAGTGCGTGGGCGATGGCGCAGGCCGTGATGTTGCGGCTCTCGTAGCGTGTGACGCCCACGAAGAGGTCGGCCGAGCCCGTGCCGGCGTCCTTCAGTGTCTTGATGCTGGTGGGCGAGGCGCATACGGCCATGATGTCGTAGTTGGAGTCGACGCCGGCGAGTCGCTCCTCGTCGTCGTCGATGAGCACGCAGTCGTGGTTCTCCGTTGACAGCAGCTTCGACAGATGGGTTCCTACGGCGCCTGCGCCGGCAATGACTATTTTCATGAGGTCCCCCCTTCTGCCCCCGAGGGGGCTACTATAGCTTTTATGATAGATTCCTTGTCCAGTCCTACAATCTGGCGCAGCTCTTGGACCGTGCCGTGCTCGACGAAGTTGTCGGGCAGGCCCAGGCGGGTGATGTGCGGCGTATAGCCGTGGTCAGCCATCCACTCCAAGACGGCCGAGCCCAGTCCGCCGTTGCGAACGCCGTCCTCGACGGTGACGATGCGCTTGTAGCGGCGCCCCACCTCGTGCAGGATCTGCTCGTCGAGGGGCTTGAGGAAGCGCATGTCGTAGTGGGCGGGCTTTAGCTCTAAACTCTCAATAGCTTGCTCCACGTCGTTGCCGATCGGGCCGATAGACAATACGGCCACGTCGCCGTCGCCCTCGCGCAGGCGTCGGCCCGTGCCCACCTTGACGGCCTCCAACGGGCAGCGCCAGTCGACGAGCACGCCGCGGCCGCGCGGGTAGCGGATGACGAAGGGTCCCTGGCCGTCGAGCTGGGCCGTGTACATCAGTCGCCGCAGCTCGGCCTCGTCCATGGGCGAGCAGATGGTCAGGTTGGGGATGGGTCGCAGCGCCGCCATGTCGAAGGCGCCGTGGTGCGTGGGTCCGTCCTCGCCGACCAGTCCGGCGCGGTCCAGACACAGCACGACGGGCAGCCTGAGGATGGCCACGTCGTGGATGATGTTGTCGTAGGCGCGCTGTGCGAAGGCCGAGTAGATGTTGCAGAAAGGCTGCAGCCCGTCCTTGGCCATGCCGGCCGAGAACGTGACGGCGTGTCCCTCGGCGATGCCCACGTCGAAGGTTCGGTCGGGCATCTCGCTCATCATGATGTTCATCGAGCAGCCTGTGGGCATGGCCGGGGTGACGCCCACGATGCGCGGGTTCTCCCGGGCCAGCTCGAGCAGTGTCTCGCCGAAGACGTCCTGGAACTTAGGCGGCTGTCCCGTCGTGTCGCTCTTGAGGCGCTCGCCAGTCTCGGCGTCGAACTTGCCTGGCGCGTGCCAGACGGGGCTGTAGTGCTCGGCCGGCGCGTAGCCGTGACCCTTCTTCGTGTGCAGGTGGAGCAGCTTGGGGCCCTTCATGTCCTTCAGCTGGCGCAGGATGCGCACCAGCTCCTTGACGTCGTGGCCGTCGTAGGGTCCGAAGTAGCGGATGTTGAAGCCCTCGAACATGTTCTGCTGCTGCGAGATGACGCTCTTCAGCGCGTTCGACAGGCGTATGATGCCCTGTTTGCGGGCCTCGCTGAGCATGCCCTTCGAGGCCAGCCATCGGGCGGCCTTGAATCGCATGGCGTTGTAAGTCTCGTTGGTGCTCAGGCTGAGCAGGTATTCCTTCATGCCGCCGACGGAGCGGTCGATCGACATGTCGTTGTCGTTGAGGATGATGAGCATGTCGTTCGGGCTCTGCGACACGTTGTTGAGCCCCTCGAAGGCCAGTCCGCCCGACATGGCGCCGTCGCCGATGACGGCCACGACATGGCGTTTCAAGTCAGAAGTGAGAGGTGAGAGGTGAGAAGTCTTGTCAGTCTTGTTGGCGGCATTTCCGCCTTCAGTGTAATTAGACTTCTCACTTCTTGCGTCCCTTTGGTAGCAAGCGTCCTTCGGCCGAGCGCTCACTTCCAACTTCTCACTTCTTGCCGCTGCCACCGCCATGCCCAGCGCAGCGGAGATCGAGTTGGAGGCATGGCCGCAGACGAACGAGTCGTAGGGGCTCTCCTCGGGCGACGGGAAGGGGCGCAGGCCGTGCAACTTGCGGTTGGTCGAGAACTGCTTGCGTCGGCCCGTCAGGATCTTATGACCATAGGCCTGGTGGCCGACGTCCCAAACGATGCGGTCGTCGGGCGTGTCGTAGACGTAGTGGAGGGCTACGGTGAGCTCCACCACGCCCAGGCTTGAGGCCAGGTGGCCGGGGTTGACCGACAGCTCGCGCACGATGTCCTGCCTGAGCTCGTCGCACAGTTGTGGCAACTGGTCGGTCGTCAGCCGGCGCAGGTCGTCGGGGCTGTCGATGCTGCTGAGCAATTCAAACTTCTGTCCTTCTTCCATAATATTATGGTTAATGAGAGTGCAAAGATACGAAGTTTTGCGGATATGGCAAAAAGATTGACGAAGAATTTTGCTTTTTAAGGTCAGTCAGGGCTCGGCGGGAAAGTCATGCCGGCGGTCGGAAAAATTAAAATCACACTGAGATTTATTAAAATCACACTGAGATTTTAATTCGTCACACTGTGATTTATTAAAATCACACTGAGATTTTAGTTTCCTGGAGGACTTCGCCGGGGCATGAGCGGCGGGGGGCGGGGCTTGCCGAGGCGGGGTTGGGGAAAGTCGGGGAGCGGGGCAGCAGGGGCGGAAACGAATGAAAAGCGGGTCTTTATGTTTTTTTTAGGAAGAAAGTTTGGCGATTCGGCTTTTTCTCTGTAATTTTGCAGGCAATAAGAGTTGACCCTAAAATAGACATGAAGTACATCGCGCTGCCTGAGCACAAAGAAAGACGCCTGTCTTTCTATTTGGCCATGGAGGAATATGTCGCCCGCCACGTCGACGGGGACGACCTCTTCTTCATGTGGCAGGTGCAGCCGAGCGTCATCTTCGGGCGCAATCAGGTGATTGAGGCCGAGGTGAATCTGGACTACTGCCGCCGTCATGGCATCGGGATGTTTCGTCGCAAGAGCGGCGGCGGGTGCGTCTATGCTGACATGAAGAACGTGATGTTCTCCTACGTGACGCGTAGCGACGACGTCAACCTGACGTACAACCGCTATATAAATATGGTGGTGCTGGTGCTGCGGCGGCTGGGCGTCGACGCGCACTCGACGGGTCGCAACGACGTGATGATCGGCGACCGCAAGGTGTCGGGCAATGCGTTCTATCACCTGCCGGGGCGCAGCATCGTCCACGGCACGATGCTCTACGACACGGACATGCAGAACATGGTGGGGGCGATCACGCCCTCTGACGAGAAGCTCGTCGCGAAGGGCGTCAGGAGCGTGCGCCAGCGCATCGCCCTGCTGAAGGATTATACGTCGCTGTCGATCGACGAGTTCAAGTCGTTCGTGCGCGAGCAGCTGTGCGACGGCGAGGTGCTGCTGACTGCTGACGACGTCAGGGGCATCGAGGCGCTGGAGGAGGAATACCTGTCGGCCGACTTCATCATGGGCAACAACCCGCGCTACAGCGTGGTCCGTCGCGGCCGCATCGAGGGGGTGGGGGAGCTGGAGGCCCGCATCGAGGTGCGCGGCGGACGGATCAGGAGCCTGAACCTCGTGGGCGACTACTTCCTCACGGGCGAGCTCGACGTGCTGCTGGCCCGTCTCCGGGGGGTGCCGCTGGAGCGTGAGGCCCTCGCGGCCGCACTGCCAGAGAGGATCGACAACGTCATACGTAATCTTAACCGCGAAGAATTTATCAACCTGTTATTGCAATAATTAAACTAAAGTATGGAAAACAAAAGGACTTGTCTCTACGACAAACACGTAGCCCTCGGCGCCCTGATGTCGCCCTTCGCCGGCTACGACATGCCTATTCAGTACTCTAACATCACTGACGAGCACATGGCCGTGCGCACGGCCTGCGGCGTGTTCGACGTGAGCCACATGGGCGAGGTCAGCGTCAAGGGCGCTGACGCCGAGCGCTACGTGCAGCATATCTTCACCAACGACGTGCGCGGCGCGGCCGACGGCCAAGTGTTCTATGGCATGATGTGCTATGAGAACGGCGGCACCGTCGACGACCTGCTCGTCTATCGCATGGGCGAGAACGACTTCTTCCTCGTCATCAATGCTGCCAATATCGACAAGGACTGGGCGTGGATGCTCGACCAGGCCAAGGGCTTCGACATCGACCTAAAGAACCTCAGCGAGCATTATGGCCAGCTGGCCGTCCAGGGACCGGAGGCCGAGAAGGTGGTCGAGGAGGTGCTGGGCCTCGAGTGCAAGGAGCTCACGTTCTATACCGTGAAGACCATCGGCGACGTGATCATCAGCCGCACGGGCTACACGGGCGAGGACGGCTTCGAGATCTATGCCACGCCCGACAAGATCAATGAATACTGGGACAAGCTCATCCAGAGCGGACGCTGCAAGCCCTGCGGACTGGGCTGCCGCGACACGCTGCGCTTCGAGGTGGGACTGCCGCTCTATGGCGACGAGCTCTCGAAGGACATCACGCCCGTGATGGCCGGCCTGTCGATGTTCTGCAAGTTCGACAAGCCCGAGTTCATCGGCAAGGAGGCCCTCGAGCAGCAGAAGGCCGAGGGCCCGAAGCAGCGCGTCATCGGCATTGAGCTGAAGGATAAGGCCATCCCCCGCCACGGCTACGACGTGCTCTTCGAGGGCCAGAAGGTGGGCGAGGTGACGACGGGCTATCACTCAATCTCCAGCGACAAGAGCGTCTGCATGGCGCTCGTCGACGCCGCCCACGCCAAGCTGGGCACGGAGCTTTCCGTCCAGATCCGCAAGAAGACGTTCCCCGGCGTCGTCGTCAAGAAGCGCTTCTACGACAAGCACTATAAGAAGTGATGAATGATGAGTGATGAATGATGAGTTTGTCGTCTTCGGCGATTCGTCATTCATCACTCATCAATCAATAATCGCCTCAGGCGACAATTCATAAATAATCATTCATCAATCATAATTATCATCAACAATGGCAAAAGTAATTGAAGGACTCTATTACAGCGAGTCGCACGAGTACGTGAAAGTGGAAGGTGAATTCGGATTCATCGGTATCAGTGACTATGCTCAGCATGCCCTGGGCAACGTGGTCTACGTCGACATGCCCGACGTCGACGACGAGGTGGAGGCAGGCGAGGACTTCGGCGCCGTCGAGAGCGTCAAGGCCGCCAGCGACCTCATCTCGCCCGTCAGCGGCACCGTCGTCGAGGTCAACGAGGCCCTCGAGGACAAACCTGAGCTGGTCAACGAGGATCCCTATGAGAACTGGATCATCAAGGTGGAGCTGAGCGACAAGACTGAGCTCGACAACCTGATGGACGCTGAGGCTTACGAGGCTTTCTGCAACAAGTAAATAGCTACACACCAGAGGCTGAGGCGGTTGCCTCAGCCTTTTACTCCCTCAAAAACAACAGAAGAAAAACATGAGCTTTAAATATTTTCCACACACCGAGGCCGACCTCCAGGCCATGATGCAGAAGGTGGGCGTCAGCGACCTCGACGGGCTCTACGCTGAGCTGCCGGAGGAGGTGCGCTTCCGCGGCGACTACAACCTGCCGGAGGGCATGAGCGAGGTGGAGGTGCGCCAGCTCTTCGACCAGCTGGGCCGCCAGAACCAGCCGCTCACGTGCTTCGCCGGTGCCGGCGTCTACGACCACTATACGCCCTCCGTCATCCCCAACCTGCTGCAGCGCTCGGAGTTCCTGACCAGCTATACGCCGTATCAGGCCGAGATCTCGCAGGGCACGCTCCACTATATCTTCGAGTTCCAGTCGATGATGGCCGAACTGACGGGCATGGACATCTCCAACGCCTCGATGTACGACGGCACGACGGCCTCGGCCGAGGCCATGATGATGGCTGTCGCCGCAGGCAAGAAGCAGCGCCGCTTCCTCGTCTCGGAGACCGTCGACCCGAAGACCGTCGAGGTGATGAAGACCTATGCCCACTTCCAGGGCATCGACCTCGAGATTATTCCCCAGAAGGACGGCACGACCGACCGCGACGCCATGGAGCAGATGCTCCAGGAGGGCGGCGTGGCTGGCGTCATGGTCCAGATGCCTAACTACTTCGGCATCGTCGAGGACTACGACGGCTTTGCCGACGCTATCCATGCGCAGAAGGGCCTCTTCGTCGTCAACTCCATCATTGCCGACCTCGCCGTGCTGAAGACGCCGGCCGAGCTGGGCGCCGACATTGCCGTCGGCGACGGGCAGTCGCTGGGCATCCCCATGCAGTTCGGCGGTCCCTACGTGGGCTACATGTGCTGCACGGAGAAGCTCATCCGCAAGATGCCCGGACGCATCGTCGGCAAGACGCTCGACAGCCGCGGACAGCGCGCCTTCGTGCTGACCCTGCAGGCCCGCGAGCAGCACATCCGTCGCCAGAAGGCCACGTCGAACATCTGCTCCAACCAGAGCCTCATGGCGCTCTTCGTCACCGTCTATTGCTCGCTCATGGGCCGCGAGGGCCTCAAGGAGGCCGCTGAGCTCGGCTATGCCGGCGCCCACTACCTGTGCGAGCAGCTCGTCGCCACGGGCCACTTCACTCTTGTTTACGACAAACCCTTCTTCAATGAGTTCGTCGTCCGCTACGACGGCGATGTCGACGCCCTGCAGGCCCGCTTCCAGGAGAACGGCATCTTCGGCGGCGTCAAGGTGGCCGACGACCAGATTATGTTCGCCGTCACTGAGAAGCGCACCAAGGAGGAAGTCGACCGTCTCATCTCGCTCATCTAAGATAACCTCAATGTCCCAGTATGCTGCGTTGCCAACGCAGCAAAATAAGAAGAAAAACAATGAACAACAAGCTATACGGAAACCTGATATTCGAACTATCACAGGAGGGACGCCGCGGTTATTCGCTGCCTAAGAACCGCTTCGGCAACTATGAGGTGCCTGCCTCCATGCGCCGCAAGGAGGACGCCCGGCTGCCGGAGTGCGACGAGATGACCGTCGTGCGTCATTATACGAATCTCTCGGCCAACAACTTCGGTGTCGACAACGGCTTCTATCCGCTCGGATCGTGCACGATGAAGTATAACCCGAAGATCAACGAGGAGATGGCTGCCCTGCCGCAGTTCTCGGCCCTGCACCCCCTGCAGCCCGCCGAGACGACCCGCGGCGCTGAGGCCGTCTGCGCGATGCTCTGCAAGCAGCTGTGCGAGCTGACCGGCCTCCATGCCTTCACCCTGAAGCCCTTTGCCGGAGCACACGGTGAGCTGACGGGCCTGATGGTCATCAAGAAGTATCACGAGAATCGTGGCGACATGGCCCGCCGGCTCGTCATCGTGCCCGACTCGGCCCACGGCACCAACCCCGCCTCGGCTGCCGTCTGCGGTCTCGAGATCGTTGAGGTGAAGTCGCTCGCTGACGGCACCGTCGACGTCGATGCTCTGCGCGAGCTGCTGGCCCAGCACGGCCCGGAGATCGCTGCCATGATGATGACCAACCCCAACACGCTCGGACTGTTTGAGAAGCAGATTCCCACGATTGAGAAGATGGTGCACGAGGCTGGCGGACTGATGTACTACGATGGCGCCAACCTCAACCCGATGCTCGGCGCCGCCCGTCCGGGCGACATGGGCTTCGACGTGATGCACATCAACCTGCACAAGACGTTCTCGACGCCTCACGGCGGCGGCGGACCCGGTGCCGGCCCCGTCGGTGTGCGCAAGGGCCTGGAGGACTGCTTCCCCACCGTCTCGCCCTACCACGGCAACTTCGCCGTCGAGATGCGCGCCCTCACCTATATCCTGACGCTTGGCCGCGAGAACATCAAGCTGGTGGGTCCGCTCGCCACGCTCAACGCCAACTACATCAAGGAGTCGCTCAAGGATGTCTACGAGCTGCCCATCGACGGCCTCTGCAAGCACGAGTTCGTCTTCGACGGCCTGAAGGACAAGTCGACAGGCGTCACCACGATGGACGTGGCCAAGCGTCTGCTCGACTATGGCTACCATGCCCCGACCATCTACTTTCCCCTGCTGTTCCACGAGAGCCTCATGATCGAGCCCACCGAGAACGAGTCGAAGGAGACCATCGACGGCTTCATCCAGGTGATGCGCCAGATTGCCGAGGAGGCCAAGACGAACCCCGACGAGGTGAAGTCGGCCCCCCACACGACGCCCATCGGCCGTGTCGACGACGTGCTGGCCGCCAAGCATCCTGTGGTCACGTGGCGCCAGCTCGTTGCAGATACAGAGTAAATGTTTTTAAGACACAGTAACATAATAACAAAAAAGTAAACAGCATAATGACAAGTGAGATGATGTGTTACACTGTTATTTTGTTACTGTGTCTTTGAAAAAAACGCCTTATTATGTCTATTCAAACGGATCTTATCATCATCGGCGCGGGGCCTGGAGGCTACCGCGCCGCTGCTCATGCCGCACAGCACGGCCTGAAGGTGGTCGTCTTCGAGCAGGCCCAGGTGGGAGGCACGTGCCTCAACGAGGGCTGCATCCCCACCAAGGCGATGGCCCGCAATGCCGAGATCGTCCAGACCCTCAAGGAGAGCGCGCTCTTCGGCCTCGACAACCTCAGCTACGACTTCAACTTCCCCCAGGTCATTGCCCGCAAGAACGAGGTGCTCACCCAGCTCCGCGCGGGCATCGACACGCTGCTCTCTCATCCTGACATCACCGTCGTCCGCGCTGAGGCCCGCTTCGTCGACGCCCATACCGTCCGTGCGGTCTGTTGCGATGACATCGCAACAAACGAGACGGAATATACGGCCCCGGCCATCATCGTGGCCACGGGCAGCGTCTCGAAGCAGCTGCGCCTGAAGGAGCCCGCCTCGCGCCCCGTGCTCGACAGCTCCGACCTGCTCAGCATCGACCACTGCCCCCGGAGCCTCTGCATCATCGGCGCCGGCGTCATCGGCATGGAGTTCGCCAGCATCTTCTCCGCCTTCGGCACCGAGGTGACCGTCGTCGAGTTCCTCAAGGAATGTCTGCCGGCTCTCGACAGCGACATCGCCAAGCGCCTGCGCAAGGTGCTCGAGAAGCGCGGCGTCACGTTCAACCTGCAGTGCGGCGTGACCGCCATCACCCCCGAGGGCGTCACGTTCATGAACAAGAAAGGCAAGGAGGAGACCGTCCAGGCCGAGGAGGTGCTCATGGCTGTGGGCCGTGCCCCGCGCGTCTTCGACCACTTCCAGAATGCCGGCTTCGACTACGACGCCCGCACGGGCATCAAGGTCGACGACAACTACGAGACCACCGTCCCCGGCATCTTCGCCATCGGCGACGTCAACGGCCGTCAGATGCTGGCCCATGCGGCAGAGATGCAGGGCCTGCGCGTCGTTGACTACATCCTAGAGCGCCAACAGACTAATGAAACTTCTCACCTCTCACCTCTCACCTCTCACTTGGAAATCATGCCCGCCGCTATCTTCACCAACCCCGAGGCAGCCTGTGTGGGCAAGACCGAGGACCAGCTGAAGGCCGAGGGCGCCGACTATGAGTGCCGCAAGGCGTTCCATCGTGCCAACGGCAAGGCCCTGGCGATGAACGAGCCCGAGGGCATGCTCAAGTTGCTGAGCGAGCCCAATGCCGGCCGCATCCTTGGCTGCCACGTCTTCGGCGCCCATGCTGCCGACATGGTGCAGGAGGTCAGCGCCCTGATGTGCCGCCAGACCACCATCGCCCAGCTGCGCCGTATGGTCCATATCCATCCCACGCTCAGCGAGATAGTCCTCACCGCCGCAGAGCAATAAGAAAGATTTATTTGAGGATTTTGTGCGTCGTGCCGTCGGCATGGCGCACAATTTTTATGCCCTTGCCGCTGGTGCCGCTGAGGCGTCGTCCGTCCAGTAGATAGACTGCAGACGGGGCAAGGGGAGCCGGGCGCAGGGCGAAGTCGATGCCCTGGCTGTCGTCGGCCAGACGGGAGACGGCCATGACCGATGCGTAGGCCGAGTTGGCCGAGGTGAACGTGACGGACGCCAGCCGGCGCTCAGCGTTGACCGGTACCGAGAAGTCGAACAGACAGTAGTGGTTGTCCTGGCTGTATTGGTCGCTGCTGCGCACGATGTTGCCAAGAGCCGTGACGGCCTCGTCGCCCTGCGGCTGGCGCACCGACCAGTCGCGTACGTCGTAGGAGCCGGCGTTGACGCTGCGCCCGTCGTCATAGTTGAGCTGGATGCTGAGCCGTGCGGCGCCGTTGCCGCTGGTGGCCAGGATGAAGAGCTCGCTCGTCGCGACGGGCTGGCTGAACGTGATGGTGCCGCTGCTGCCGATGTTCTTCATCGTCAGGGCGTTAGCAGCGTTATAGGGGGCCAGCTGATAGCTGACGCCCTCGCGAGCCGTGGTGATATGGCGGCTGGTGGGCAGTCCGCCGCTGCTGCGCAACTGCTCAGCATAGAACGTGCGGTCGGAGCCGTCGATGCCCGTCGACGTGAAGTTGACGGCCGGCAGGTTCTCAGTCACGATGTCGTCCGTCAGTCCGCTCGCGATGTCGACGGGCACGGTCTGGATGTCGCGTGGCGGCAGCAGGTGCTTGTCGAGGAACTGCAGCCGCATGGCGATCCAGTCTTTCAGATAGCTCAGCGCGTCGTCATAGCTCGAGGCATAGTAAGGTATGGGCCAGATATTGCTTCTCGAGAAGATGCCCCAGGCCTGCTCGTTGCGGCTGGCGGCACCGTGGCTGGTGAGCAGCGAGGCCAGCGAGTCGACGGTGGCCATGAGTGCCTCGTCGCTGTGGTTGGTCTGGCGGTAGAGCTGCCATCGCTCCTGGAGCATGCTGACATAGTCGGGATCCTGCAGCAGCCGATACCAGTAGAAGGGCACGGGGCAGTCGTCCCACGAGAAGTTCTGGTTGAAGAGGTATTGCCAACGGTCTGTGCGATCGCCGTCATAATAGTTGGCGTTGCCCCATGCGATGTTGAAGTCCCACAGCGTCAGCTTCCATCGCGGGTCGATGCCCTCGGCGTCGGCCCGCTGCTGGCTGTGGCGGTAGAGATGCGTCGACAGCCGGTAGCCGTCGATGTTCATCGACAGTTCCGTGGCCAGTGCATAGTCGACGAACGACATCACGTCGATCTGGCTGCGATAGCCATGGTCAGGGTCCGTCCAGTCGTCGGCCAGGAACGACGCCTCCATGCGGTCGACGTCGGCCGCCAGCGCCTCGCGCGAGCCCTCTGGCAACTGCCAGAACTCGTCGTCGTCGGGGTCGCCATATTCATATTTAATAGCGTAGTGCCAGGCCGTCTGACTGCCGTCGAGCGATTGCCACGGATGATGCTCCGAGGCGAAGTAGGGGTCGTAGCCATGGTCGACGCTGACGTGCCAGTCGGCCACGATGTTGCCATCGGCGTCGAGCGTGGGGTCGTCCAGGTCGAGGCGGTGCTTGCCCTTCGACACCAGCTCGCACAGCGCATAGACGCCGTAGTAGGTGCCGTCGAGGAACACCTCGCACATGCGGGCCGCCGGCACCCACGGCATCCAGGGCCGTGCGAGCTCGAACGACAGCACGTCGCGAAACATCACCTCGTCGCACCATGGGGCGATGAATCCCCACTTGTTGTCCTTCGCCATGCCCAGCAGGCTCACCTTCTTCTTCGCCCCGCCGTAGTCGGGCAGCATGTTCGTCTCGAGCGTGCGGAAGGTCAGCGGCTTCTTGTTCGACTGGTCGAACGACGAGTTGCCGCGATACTTCAGGGCGATGAATCCCTCGTAGTCGACCGTCTGTCCGGGATGGCTGACGGTGTCGCCATAGTTCACGGCCCCGTCGCCGTTGTGTATGATCTTGATGCGCCCCAGGATATAGCTGTCGCGCAGGATCATGCGTCCGCCCACGTTGATGAACACGATGGGCAGGTTGGTCTCCGCAATCCTCACGTTGCGGTTGCGCAGCGTGCTGCGGTAGTTGTCGGCAGTCTGGGCAAAGGCAGGGGAAGTGAGAAGTGAGAAGTGGGAAGTGAGAAGTATTGTCACAACTGCCAGTGGCAACGCCTTGAGACCCTGCCAACGCTTTCCATGTAAGAAACTAACAATACTTCTCACTTCTCACCTCTCACTTCTCACTTCACACCAGGTGCTCAATGATATCGGCCCGCTCGCCGGGCAGCATGTCGATCACGGGCAGCTCGATCATCGTGTAGCAGCCGGGCTGCTGGCGCAGCGAGGCGCGCGCCACGTTGACCAGCACCTGAGCCGTCAGGGCCGGGTTGTTGATCTGCATGTTGAACTCGAAGCGCTGGTTCTGCGTCAGTCCCGAGACGCCCTTGCGCACCAGGTTGACGCCGTGGCCCATGTCGCGCACGTCGTCGACGCTCTCCACCTCATAGACGTGCGTCTCGTCAGAGGCGAAGTAGGGGTCGGCCTTCACCGCTGCGGCGACGTCCTCCAGCCGAGCGCCCTCCTCCAGCTCGACGTAGACCATGCGGCGGTGGATGCCCTCGCCCTTGGGGATGGTCATCGAGAGGGCGTCCTTGACGCCAGCCTTCGAGCGCACGCAGACGCTGTGGCCCATCGACATGCCGGGGCCGAAGTTGGTGTAGCTCAGGCCCTTAGGCGCCAGGCTCTGCATCAGCGTGCGCACGATGCTGTCTGAGCCCGGGTCCCATCCGGCAGCGATGACGCTGACGGTCTTCGTCTCCTTGTTCAGTTCCATCTGGCGCTCGCGGTAGCCGCGGATCTGCGTGTGGATATCGAACGAGTCGACCGTGTTGATGCCCAGCGGCACAATCTGGCGGGCATACTCCTCGCACGAGCGCGTCGGCGTGCAGAGGATCGCCACGTCGACATCCTTCAGCTCGCGGATGTCCTTCACGATCTCCAGTCCGGCCAGTTCCTGAGGGCGGTTCTCGGCGCCGTTGCGCCTCACGATGCCAGCAATCTCGAAGTCGGGGGCTGCCTGAAGCGCCTCGACGGTGTAGCGTCCGATGTTGCCGTAGCCTACTACGGCTGCTCTGATCTTCTTCATCTTCTTTTTACCTTAATTAAATAATTAAAACCTATTTAGTTCTTGTCAGTGTAAATTTCTCATTCTTGTCCGTCTTGCCGTAGAGGTGCTTGCCGTCGGCGCTCAGGGTCAGCGTGTCCTTGCCCTCGCTGTCAGTGGTGATGATGAGCTTTCCCTTCACTTCATATTTTATCTTCTCCGAGCTCGGAGCAACGGCCAGCGCAGCCTTCATGGCCTTGCGCTTCAACCAGCTGACGCCGGCAGCCTTCAGGGCCTCGTCGCTCACCTTCATGTCCATCTTCATGACGGCGTCGGTAGCGCTCTTGAATTCTACCGTGATGGCCATCGAAGTCCCCTTCTTGAGGGCTTCCGTCATTTGGCGGGCTTCCGTCAGCTTCTTCTCCAGCTCAGCCTTCTCGTCGTTGGTCAGCTTTCTGCCTAACTTCTTCTCACCTTCGGTATAGGCCTTCTTGCGTGCTTCTTCAATCGACTTGTCCACCTCTTTCGTGAGCTCGTTCAATTCATCGGCCATGATGTTTTTGTTGTAATAGACCCTGCCCGTCAAGTCGGTCGACTGGGCGTTCGTAGCAATCGTGCCGCAAAGCATGAAGGTGGTGGCCAGCACCCATGATTTCCAATTGTTCATTTGCATTGATAGAATTTTGGGGGCAAAGTTACGAAAAGTCGAGAGCAAAACAAAAGAATTTATTCTTTTTTTTGCCGAGACGGAGTAAGTTCGCCGATTTTATCGGCAAAGTTACGAAAAGTTGAGTGAAGAACAAAACAAATTCATTTGTTTTTATTCCGAAGCGTTTCAAAAAAACTATTTTCACGACGTGAAAAACTATTTTCAAGGCTTGAAAATAAATTTTCATGGCTTGGAAATATATTTTCAGGCCGCGAAATTTGCATTTGCCTTCATTTTTTTGTATCTTTGCCATCGCTATCAAACAATTCTAAATCATTACAACCTATGGCAAAGTATATCAAGCGGGAAATGGCCGACATGAACGGCACCGGCCAGTCGCAGGCCTACTACAAAATGGAAATCACACGCAACGTAGACTATCATGAATTCATCGAGCGCTGCATACAGCACGGCGGCTTCCAGCGGAGCACCCTCGTGGGCGCCTTGGCCCACGTCGGCCGCGAGCTGGCACTGACCCTGGCCCAGGGCTATTCCGTCACGATCGAGGGGCTGGGCACGTTCACCCCGCGCCTCGGCGTCCGTCCCGACATGGATCAGGACACCTTCGAGGCCGGCCAGCCCTCGCACAACGCCTTCGCACTGCGCGTCAACGGCGTCAACTACCGCGCCGACAAGGAGCTCGTCACGCAGGTCGACGACCACTGCCGCCTGGAGCGCGGCGCCAGCAGCCGCCTGCGCCGCTCGCCCTACACCGAGCAGGAGCGCATCGCCATGGCCTGCCAGTTCCTCCGCGAGCACACCATCATGCACACCGCCGACTACGCCCGCCTCGTCGGCCTGAGCTACACCACCGCCTCGCGCGAGCTCTGCCGCCTCAGCCAGGATTCCTCCACAGGCATCACGGCCCGCGGCCGCAAGAGCGCGAAGGTCTACATGCTCAGCACCGACGCCGGCCGCCAGTAATCAGCATCCCCCGCCACCCTGATCCCGCCGCAAATGACTGCGCAGCCGCTCCCCGCCCTTGCAGGGGAGGGGTCGGGGGTGGGGTCGGTAACTTCCCACCACCTCTTTCAATTAATTATCTCCATCAATAAAAAATATGCATTACAATACCGCAAAGGCAAACGACCAGCAGCATAAGGACATCCGCAAGTCGCTGCGCCATCAGATGACACCAGCCGAGGTCGCGCTGTGGCAGGCTTTGCGCGGACGCGGGGCCGGGGGGTATAAGTTTCGCCGCCAGCAGGGCATCGGGCCGTATGTGCTCGACTTCTATTGTCCCGAGTTGCGGTTATGCGTTGAACTGGACGGCAGTTCGCACGACTACCGCTTTGAGTACGACGAGCGGCGGACGGCATTCCTCGGCGAGCAGGGCATCAGGGTCGTCAGGTTTCGCAACGAGCAGGTGTGGGCAAGTGTCGATGGCATCGTCGCAGAGATTGTCCGCATAGGACATGAGATTCAGGGTTGAAGTTAGGGACCCCACCCCCGACCCCTCCCCTCGGAGGGGAGGGGAGCTGCTGGCGCCGTCATGCCTATAGAAGTGCGCAGGCGGCCAGTCCCCCTTTCCTTCAATTTAGATCCGTTGCGCTATCCACCCTCCCCGTCGAGCCGTGCGCCAGCCGCTCCCCTCCCTTCAAGGGGAGGGGTTGGGGGTGGGGTCTGTAACTTCCCACTCCGTCGAATAGTTCTCCAGCCGCTCCCACCCAACTCGGGCGAGTGATTGCGGGACCAGAGCCGCCCGTTTTCTCCCCTGTCTTCGCTTTTTTTCTGCGCCGACATAATAATCACGGATTGTCGGCGTTATTTTATTTGTATATATACATTTTTGGAGATAAACAAGTATGATAGAATACATCAGGGGCGAGCTGACCGAGCTTACTCCCGCCTTGGCTACGATTGAAGCGGCCGGGGTGGGCTACGGACTGAATATCTCGCTCAACACATACAGCGCCGTGCAGGGCAAACGCGAGGTCAAGCTCTATGTCTACGAGGCCATTCGCGAGGATGCCCATGTGCTCTATGGCTTTTATAATAAAAAGGAACGCGAGATGTTCGAGCTGCTCATCACCGTCAGCGGCGTGGGCACGAACACGGCGCGCATGATGCTCTCATCGATGACGGTCGGCGAGCTGTGCAACGTCATCTCGACGGGCAACGCCAAGCTGATGCAGAGCATCAAGGGCATCGGCAAGATGACGGCGCAGCGCATCATCGTCGACCTGAGGGACAAGATCGTGGCCCTGGGCATCGCCGACGAGATACCCGCCGGCGGCAGCGTCGGGACGCCCGTCAACACGGCCGTGCGCGACGAGGCCGTCGCTGCGCTGACGATGCTGGGCTTTGCGCCCGCTCCGACGCAGAAGGTGGTCATCCAGATCCTGCAGGCGGAGCCCACGCTGCCCGTTGAGCAGGTGGTGAAGCTGGCGCTGAAGCAAATCAAGTAGTCAAGAATGAAGCGAGTCGTCTACATATTATTCATGCTGATAGCCATCGTGGCGCTCACCACGATGGCGCAGGTCGATCCGCGCAGGGCCGGCCAGAGGGCTGCATTGCCCCGCAGCGGCACGTCGGCGCAGCGTCAGGCCCAGCCGACGGACACCGCCAAGGTCAAGCGTCCGGCCCCCAAGGCACAGCCGAAGGCCCTCACCGTGGCCGACGACGACGTCATCCCCGACTCGCTGCTCGACGCCCGCTGGCGCATCCAGCCGACGGCGCCCATGCTGATCGAGGACCTCGACTCGAGCGCCCTCGACCTGCACATGCCTGAGAATATCAAGCAGGAGGTGGAGTACAACGACTCGCTCGGACTCTATTATATAGGCTCTAAGATCGGCGACTCCTACCTGAACGCGCCCATCGTGATGACGCCCGAGGAATACATGAAGTGGAGCGAACGGCGCGCCCGCCAGCAGTTCTTCCGCCAGAAGGACGCCGAGAACGTCAAGGCGAAGGGCGAGAACAAGTTCGACTTCACCGACATGCACTTCGACCTCGGCCCGGCCGAGAAGATCTTCGGCCCGGGCGGCGTCCGCGTGAAGACGCAGGGCACGGCCGAGCTGAAGATGGGCGCCACGCTGAAGAACATCGACAACCCCTCGCTGCCCATCCGCAACCGTAAGACGACGGCCTTCGACTTCGACGAGAAGATCAACCTCTCGGTCAACGGTAAGGTGGGCGACAAGGTGAACATGAACCTCAACTACAACACCGACGCCACCTTCGACTTCGACACGAAGAACCTCAAGCTGAAATATGAGGGCAAGGAGGACGAGATCATCAAGCTCGTCGAGGCCGGCAACGTCTCGTTCCCCTCTAACAACTCGCTCGTCCATGGCGCCACGTCGCTCTTCGGCCTGCGCACCGACTGGCAGTTCGGCAAGCTGAAGCTGCAGACGGTGCTGTCGCAGAAGAAGTCGACGTCGAAGAGCGTCTCCTCCAAGGGCGGCACACAGACCACTCCCTTCGAGATCGACGTGGCCGACTACGAGGAGAACCGCCACTTCTTCCTCTCCCACTACTTCCGCAACCTCTACGACCGGGCCATGCAGACCCTGCCCAACATGACCACGGGCATCAAGATCAACCGCGTCGAGATATGGGTGACGAACAAGACGGGAACGACGTCGAACACGCGCAACATCGTCGCACTGACCGACATGGGCGAGAACCAGCGGCTGAGCAACAAGCGATGGAGCACCACGGGCATGGCGGTGCCCGCCAACCTGGCCAACGACGTCTACTCGACGATCATCAGCGTGGTCGACTCGGCGCGCTCCATCGACCAGGTGACCACCCGGCTGGAGCAGCTGACGTGGCTCACGGGCGGCACTGACTATGAGAAGCTGTCGAGCGCCCGTCTGCTCACCTCGTCGGAATATACGGTCAACACGGCCCTGGGCTACGTCTCGCTGAAGACCGGCCTGCAGACCGACCAGGTGCTGGCCGTCGCCTTCGAATATACCTACGGCGGACAGACCTACCAGGTGGGCGAGTTCTCCACCGACGTCACCCAGACGCAGAAGTGCCTCTTCGTCAAGTCGCTGAAGAACACGTCGAGCAGCCCCTCGCAGGGCAACTGGGACCTGATGATGAAGAACGTCTACTACCTGGCCTCGACGGTCGAGAAGGAGAAGTTCCGCATGGACATCAAGTACCAGAGCGACACCACCGGCACCTATCTGACCTACCTGCCCGAAGAGCAGCTCAAGTCGACGACGCTGCTCAAGGTGATGGGCCTGGACCGCCTCGACGCCAACATGAAGCCCCACGCCAACGGACAGTTCGACTTCGTCCAGGGCTACACCGTCACCAACGGCCGCATCTTCCTGCCATCGGCCGAGCCCTTCGGCGACTATCTGCGCCGCTATCTCGAGCAGAAAGGCATGGGCCAGCTGGCCGACAAGTATTGCTTCGACCAGCTATATGACTCGACCAAAACCGTGGCCAAGCAGAACGCAGAGAAGGATAAGTTCATCCTGACCGGACAATACAAGGGCACCGCCGCCAACGTCATCTCCCTCGGCGCCTACAACGTGCCGCAGGGCTCCGTCGTCGTCACCGCCGGCGGCGTCACGCTCCAGGAGGGCTCCGACTACTCCGTCGACTATTCGGCGGGCGAGGTGACCATCCTCAACCAGAGCATCATCGACGCGGGCACCAACGTCAACGTCTCGCTGGAGTCGAACAACGACTACGGCATGCAGCGAAAGACGATGCTCGGCATGAACTGGCAGTATGACTTCACGAAGAACTTCTCGCTCGGCGGCACCCTGCTCCACCTGCAGGAGCAGGCCCTCGTCACCAAGGTGGCCATGGGCGAGGAGCCGCTGAACAACACCATCTGGGGACTCAACATGAACTGGAAGCAGGAGTCGCAGTGGCTGACCAACCTGCTCGACCGCCTGCCCCTGCTGCACTGCACGCAGCCTTCGCAGATCACGTTCTCGGGCGAGTTTGCCCAGCTCATCGCCGGCAAGAGCCACGGCACGCAGGACAACGCCTCCTATCTGGACGACTTCGAGAACACGAAGAACCTGCTCGACGTCAGCGACCCGAAGGCATGGGTGCTGTCGAGCGTGCCCACGATGTTCCCCGGACATGACGACAAGGAGACGGTCGCCTCAGGCTACGGACGTGCCCTGCTGGCATGGTATAACGTCGACCCCATCTTCACCCGCCGCTCGTCGAGCCTCACGCCGGCCCACATCAAGAGCGACCTGGATCAGCTGTCGAACCACTACGTCCGCGAGGTCTACGTCAGGGAGCTCTATCCCAACCGCGACCAGTCGACCTACAACGGCGCCACGTCGACTCTGCCCGTGCTCAACCTTGCTTATTATCCGCAGGAGCGCGGCCCCTACAACCTGACGCTCGACTTCAATCCAGACGGCACGCTGAAGAATCCGGCCAGCCGCTGGGGCGGCATGATGCGCAAGCTGGAGACGACCGACTTCGAGCAGGCCAACATCGAGTACGTGGAGTTCTGGATGCTCGATCCTTATATATATACGCGTAAGGACGGCACCGCCTCGCAGCACAGCGGCGAGCTGTACATCAACCTGGGTGAGGTCTCGGAGGACGTGCTCCGCGACGGCAAGAAGTTCTATGAGAGCGGCATGCCCGTCGACGGCACCTCTTCGTTCGAGCAGACACAGTGGGGCAAGATTCCCGTGCAGGCCACCCAGACCTATGCCTTCGCCACGACCAGCGGCTCGCGACAGTTGCAGGACGTCGGACTGAACGGTCTGACCGACGAGGAGGAGCGCTCGTTCGGCGCCTACAGCGAGTGGCTCAACGCCGTCAGCGCCGTCGTGCAGAACGACTCGCTCATCGAGGCCTGGCGCAACGACCCCGCCGGCGACGACTACCACTACTTCCGCGGCACCGATTTCGACCGCGAGCGGCGCTCCATCATGGACCGCTACAAGCGCATCAACAACCCGCAGGGCAACTCGCCGGCGTCCGACAACCAGACCGAGGGCTACGACAGCAGCTACAAGACCGGTCCCGACGTGGAGGACATCAACCAGGACTATACGCTCAACGAGTATGAGCGCTACTATCAGTATCGCATCCCCATCAGCGACGACGAGCTGCAGGCTTACAACCGCGGCATGAAGTCGGAAGACTCCTACATCGTCGACCATCGCGACTATAATGCCAAGCTGCGCAACGGCGACTCGCTCACCGTCCGTTGGTATCAGTATCGCATCCCGCTCGCTGAGTATGAGCAGAAGGTGGGCGCCATCAACGACTTCACCTCCATCCGATTCATGCGCATGTTCCTCACCGGATTCGAGCAGCCCATCGTGCTGCGCTTCGGATCGCTCGACCTCGTGCGCGGCGAGTGGCGCCAGTATAAGCAGAACCTCCAGACCTCGGCCGGCGCTGAGACGGGCGTGCTCGAGATGAGTGCCGTCAACGTCGAGGAGAACACCGAGCGCCAGCCCGTGGCCTACGTGCTGCCCCCGGGCATCAGCCGTGCCACCGACCCCTCGCAGCCCCAGCTCACCGAGAATAATGAGCAGGCGCTCTGCCTGACGGTGAAGAACCTGTCGCAGAACGAGTCGAAGGCCGTCTATAAGAACACCAACCTCGACCTCCGTCGCTATCGTCGCCTGCAGATGTTTGTCCATGCCAACCACCTCGTGCCTAACAACACGCAGCTCGAGGACAACCAGCTGGCCGTCTTCATCCGCTTGGGAAGCGACTACAAGAGCAACTACTACGAATATCTCATCCCCCTGAAGCTGACGCCCGACGGCACCTATCGGTGGAATGTGCCCTCCGACCGTCCGCTGGTGTGGCCGCAGGAGAACATGCTCGACATCGACCTGAGCGTCTTCACCAACCTGAAGCGTGAGCGCAACAAGGCGCGCGCCGCCGGACAGGTCAGCTATACTGACATCTTCACCGACTACGACCCCGACAAACCTAACAACAAAATCACCGTCGTGGGCAACCCGTCGCTCGGCGAGGTGAAGACCATGATCGTCGGTGTGCGCAACCTGACCAATTCGCTCAAGTCGGGCGAGGTGTGGGTCAACGAGCTCCGACTCAAGGATGCCGTCAACGAGGGCGGTTGGGCAGCCAGCGGCGCCATGAATGTGCAGCTGAGCGACTTCGGATCGGTCAACCTGACCGGCCGCTACGTCACCGACGGCTTCGGAGGCCTTGAGGAGAGCGTCATGCAGCGCTCCACCGACACGGAAAAGAGCTACTCCGTGACCGCCAACTTCGAGCTTGGCAAGCTCTTCCCGGAGAAGGCCAAGGTGTCGGCGCCCCTCTACTATTCCTACACGAAGGAGGACATTAGTCCCAAGTATAACCCCCTGGACACCGACATGGAGCTCGACGAAGCGCTCGAGTCGGCAGCTAACAAGCGCGAACGCGACTCCATCGAGTCGATAGCCGTCACGAAGCATACCACGCGCAACTTCTCCATCTCGAATGCACGCGTCGGCATCAAGAACAAGCGCTTCCCGCTGCCTATCGACCCCGCCAACTTCGGACTCAGCTACAGCCACTCACACACCAAGACCACCGGCGAGACCACTATTTGGGAGACCGAGGACCAGTGGCGCGGCTCGCTCAACTACAGCTATTCGCCTGTCTACAAGACCTGGGAGCCCTGGAAGAAGTCGAAGTCAAAGTCGAAGTGGATGCAGCTGCCAAAGGCCATCGGACTGAACTATCTGCCGCAGAACATCACGTTCAACTCGGAGCTCTCGCGCAACTACTATGAGCTGCAGGAGCGCGACCTCGAGAACACCGAGAACCCCAACCTGCCGCTGTCGTTCTCGGAGCAGTTCCTCTGGAATCGCGACTTCTCCATCCGTTGGGACCTCACGAAGAACCTGCACATGAACTTCCAGTCGGCCACGCATGCGGAGATCGAGGAGCCCTATACGCCGATCAACAAGGACCTCTATGCCGACCATTATCAGGCATGGAAGGACTCCGTCTGGCAGAGCGTCCGCGGATGGGGCGTGCCCCTCGACTATCAGCAGGCGTTCAAGGCTTCCTATCAGTTGCCCCTCGACAAGCTCCCCATCTTCGACTGGATCAAGGCTGACGCGTCCTACGATGCCACCTACTCATGGCTTCGCGGTACGCAGCTCGACGACGGCACCTCGCTCGGCAATACAATCCAGAACAACCGCAACCTCAACCTCAACGGCTCCCTCAACATGGAGTCGCTCTACAATCACATACCCTTCCTCAAGAATACCAACGACCGGTTCAAGAAGCAGCCTTCGAAGAAAGCTGACAACAAGCGTACTACGGCTCAGAAGGCATTGGCCAAGAAGGCCGGTGAGAAGGGCGACGACCTCAAGGCTGACGGACTGAAGGCCGACGCCAAGCAGCTGCCGAAGAACAAGAACTCGTTCCAGAAAGAGGTCTCGCTGCAGCGTGACTCCAGCGTCATCGTCCAGCACGGCAAGAAGACGAAGCGCCTCATCGTGACGGCCAAGAACAAGGACGGTAAGACCGTGCCCGTGAAGTGGAAGGCTGTCGACGAGAACAAGATAAAGGTGTGGGCACCGAAGGATCTCTTTGCCAGCGTTGCCCCGACCGATACCGCTCCTGCCGACACCACGGCCACGGAGGCCGACACCACGCCGACGGACAGCCTCGTAGCGGCCGACCAGCCTGCCAAGGACAAGAAAGGGAAGCGCAAGGGCAAGGGTGACGTCTCCAAGACCAAGGAGGTCGCCTCCGAGGCCTTGCAGCTGAAGATCAATGTCACGGCGAAGGAGCCGCTCGAGAATCAGTGGTGGTACAATCCCGCACAGCAGGTGGCCCGCTTCCTGATGATGCTCCGCACGGTCAACGTGAGCTATCGCAATCAGTATGCCATGGCCTTGCCGGGCTTTATGCCCACCGTAGGCGACATGTTCGGACAGCGCTCTGCCGACGGACTGCTCTCGCCAGGACTGGACTTCGCCTTCGGCCTGACCGGTGACAGCTACATCGACAAGGCCCGCGACCGCGGCTGGCTGCTCTCTAACGAAAGTGTCGCCACGCCCTCGACGACAAATGCCACCGAGGACCTGCAGATACGTGCCACCCTGGAGCCCGTCCGCGACCTGAAGATCGACCTCTCGGCCACCCGCACCGTCAACCGCGCCAAGAGCATCCAGTTCATGTATGCCGGTTCGCCCACCACCCACAGCGGTTCATTCACCATGACCACCATCTCCATCCGCAGCGCCCTCGAGGGCATGGGCAATGCTAACAACGGCTACTACTCCAAGTCGTTCAACGAGTTCTGCGGCAAGGTCAACTCCATCCGCGACCGTGTCGAGGCCCGGTATGCCGGCTCGACGGTGAAGGCCAATGCCGTCGACCCCTACAGCGCCGACGTGCTCATTCCGGCATTCCTTTCCACCTATACCGTGGGCAGCGGCTCGTCGCTCGACATCTTCCCCGCACTCACACGCCTGCTGCCCAACTGGACCGTGCGCTATGGCGGCCTGGGCAAGCTGACGTTCCTGCGCGACCGCTTCAAGTCGGTCAACCTCAACCATGCCTACAAGTCGATCTATCGCGTCGGCTCTTACGCCAGCTTCAGTTCGTGGCAGGAGTACATGGGCGACCTGGGCTACGTCCAGGCGGCCGACGGCTCACTGACGCCCTCGAGCATCTATAATATCTCGACCGTCAGCATCGAGGAGTCGTTCTCGCCCCTGCTCGGCATCGACATGACGTTGCAGAACAACCTGACGCTGAAGCTGGAGTATAAGACTTCGCGTGCGCTCAACCTCTCGATGACCTCCGTCCAGATCAACGAGTCGAAGTCCAAGGACTGGGTCATCGGACTGGGCTATAAGATCTCGAACTTCAACCTCTTCGGCTCTGGCAACAGCCATCGCAAGGTGAAGTCGGGCAAGAAGAAGGGCGCCGAGGAAGACGACAGCAAGAAGACGACCAACACCCGGAGCAACTCGCGTGGCGGTGTCAATCACGACCTGAACATGCGCCTCGACATCTCGCTGCGCAAGCAGGCTGCCATCACCCGCGACATCGCCAGCGGCGTCTCCTCGGCCTCCAGTGGTAACCAAGCCCTCAAGATCTCGTTCTCGGCCGACTACACGCTGTCGCGATTCCTCACCCTGACGGCTTACTACGACCGCCAGACCAACACCCCGCTGCTCTCATCGTCGAGCTATCCCACGACGACGCGCGACTTCGGTCTGTCGCTCAAGTTCTCGCTGACGCGATAATTCTCCTCTGTGAAGCGTCATCCTCATCACAACGCATGCCCCATGACCGAAGATAGCCTCTTCTTTGCCGCAGCACTGCTCAGATGGTTTCGCGAGAACGGACGCGACCTGCCTTGGCGCAAGACCCGCGACCCCTATGCCGTGTGGCTCTCAGAGGTCATCCTGCAGCAGACGCAGGTCAGGCAGGGATGGGACTACTGGCTGCGGTTCATGCGCCGCTGGCCCACCGTCAGCGACCTGGCTGCGGCCACTGAGGACGAGGTGCTGCGCGAGTGGCAGGGCCTGGGCTACTACAGCCGGGCCCGCAACCTTCACTTTGCCGCCCGTCAGATTGTGGCGATGGGCGGATTCCCCAACACTTATGAAGAAATCCGACGGCTGAAGGGCGTGGGCGACTACACCGCTGCGGCCATCGGCTCGATAGCCTTCGACCTGCCCGTGGCAGTTGTCGACGGCAATGTCTATCGTGTGCTGAGCCGTCATTTTGCCATCGACACCCCCATCAACTCTACGCAGGGCAAGCACGAGTTCGCCACGCTGGCGCAGAGCCTGTTGCCCGAGCATGAGGCGTCAGCCTACAATCAGGCGCTGATGGACCTTGGCGCCATGGTCTGCACGCCGCAGTCGGCCCGCTGTGACGATTGTCCGCTGGCCGCGTCGTGCCTGGCGCTGGCCGAGGGCAGGGTGGGGCAGCTGCCTGTGAAACTGAAGCGACTGAAGGTTCAGGAGCGGCGCATGACCTACGTCTATGTGCGCTACGACGGGCAGACCGCCTTGCGCCGCCGCGGTCCCGGCGACATCTGGCAGGGGCTGTGGGAGCCTTTGCTGATTGAAGATGGAAGATGGAAGATTGAAGATGGAGGATTGAAGATTGAAGATGGAAGATTGAAGATTGAAAATGAAAAATTGAAGATTGAAAATGAAAAATTGAAGATTGAAGATGGTAGTTGGAATAATTTTCAATCTTCAATCTTCAATCTTCAATTAATCAAGCAGAACGTTCGCCACGTTCTGACACATCGGGTCATTCTGTGCGATTTTTATCTTTGGGAGCCCCAGGAGCGTCCCCTCCTGCCCGAGGCTTACGTCTGGGTCGACGAGGCCGACGTTGACCGCTATGCTCTGCCCCGTCTGGTGGAGCTGTTGCTGGAGTCACTGCCGGCTCGATAAGTTGTCCCCGCTCTTTCTTGACGACATATTTCTGATAGTAGGTCAGCAGCAGGGTGGTCATCGGCAGGGCGATGATCATGCCCAGCATGCCCAGCAGCGAGCCCCAGATGCTGAGCGACAGCAGGATGATGGCCGAGTTGAGGCCCGTCACCTTGCCCATGATCTTCGGCACGAGGAAGGTGTCCTGAATGGTTTGCACAATGGCGAAGACGGCCAGTGCCATCAGCAGGATGAGCCAGAAGCTCTGGCCCGTGTCGGCAGCCTTGACGATGGCCAGCAAGATGGTGGGTATGAAGCCCAGCGTCTGCAGATAAGGCACCATGTTGAGCAGTCCGATGAACATGCCGAGTCCGACGGCCATGGGGAAGTCGATGATGAGGAAGCCGATGCTGAACAGCACGCCGACGCAGAAGGCCACCACGCCCTGTCCGCGGAAATATTTGTTCATGCCATCCTCCACGTCGTTGACCAGCTGAACGGCAAAGGGGCGCACCGACTGCGGCAGCAGCGAGGCCCAGCCCTTCGAGATGTCCTCATAGTCGAGCAGGATGAACAGCGTGTAGAGCACAATCATGGTCAGCGACAGGAGGCTGCCCACGACGCTGATAGACTGCGAGATGACGTCCCACACCTTCGGCACGGCCTCCTTGAGGCTATCGAGGAATCCTTCCTGGGTGACGAGCTTTCTGACCTCCTCGGCCGTGAAGTGCTGGTGGATATATTCCTGCACGCGGCTGGGTATGTTGCTCATCGTGGCGTCGTTCGACACGTATTCCACCAGCAGGTCCTTCACGCGCAGTCCCTCGTCGATCATCGGCGGGACAATGAGCATGAAGCCGCCCGTCAGCACGGCGCCGACGACGACGAACGTGGCCAGGATGCCCAGTATGCGATACTTCATGTGGCATCTGTACTGGAAGAACTTGACCAAAGGGAAGAGCAGGTAGCTGATGAGCCATGCGACGAAGAAAGGCAGCAGCACGCTGCTCAGGCGGCCCAGCAGCCACAGCACGGCGATGACGACGGCAGCCACGCAGACGCTGCGTATGAAGCGGTCGAAGGTGATCTCTTTGCGTTCCATAATGTCTCTCTTATAGAATTATGGCGGCAAAGTTACGAAATAAGCGAGAGAAAAAGAAATAAAAACGTACTTTTTATTTCTTTTTCCGAGCGAAAAGTAAGTTCGGCGAAGCCAAAGTTACGAAAATAAATCGGATAATGAATGATGAATTAAGAATTATTTTGTACCTTTGCCGTCGTTATGCCAATGCTCGAACTCAATGAAGTACTGCTCAGCGGCGAGGAGCGAACCCTCTCGCTGATGGCCAAGGCGCGACAGCTGACCTGTCTCGTCGGGGCGACGCGTCAGCGCCGCTCGCGCTGGCTGATGGCCATGCTGGGCCTTGAGCCGGTCCAGATGGGGTTCATCAGTGTCGACGGCGAGCCGCTGACGCCGACGACCGTCGGCCTGCTGCGCCCGTTGATGGGCTACGTGCCCGACCGCCTGCAGACGGAGGGCGAGGTTGTCAGCTATGAGCCGCCGACGGTGCAGGATGTGTTCCGCCTGCGGGCCAACCGCCATCTGCCCATCTCCAACGGCATCCTGGCTGAGGAGATGCGGCGTACGGGCGACAGCGACGCTGACGAGGCGCGGCGCCTGGCCGTGGCCGTCCTGCTGGGCCGCCCGATCCTGCTCGTCGACCATCCGTCAGCCGCCGTGCTGCCCTACCTGAAGGATCAGGCTCGCAGCGGTCGCACGGTCATCGTGGCCACCGACGAGTCGGCCATCATTAATGCAGCCGATTTAGTCGTAGAGATTTAAGTGATAGAAAATAATTGTGGCGTATGAGTAAAGATACAGACCCCACCCACGACCCCTCCCCTTGAAGGGAGGGGAGTAGCCTCCCCCCGACCCCTCCAAAGGAGGGGGGTAGCTGCCGCACTGTTCGACGGGAATGACGGCGCAGCTACTCCCCTCCCTTCAAGGGGAGGGGTCGGGGGTGGGGTCTGTAAATTATATCAAGTTTATTAATGGTTACTGAGGTAAAATCGGAGTGAGATTATGTTGCAGATGTCTGATATGAATGTGTGGGGAGCCGTGCTGGTGGGAGTGCTGGTACTGGCCGCAGCGGCCCTGTTTTGGCTGATTGACCGCAGGACGTTCCGCCAGTTGGGGCGCGTGGGACTGTTGGCCGTGGGGCAGTTGCTCTTCGTCGGCCTCTATGTCTGGGCCTTACAGCGCGCTGACTCGGTCTGGCTCCATGTGGCCTGGCTTGTGGCTATAGTTGCCGCGGCGGCGGGCCTGACGCTCCGGCGTCCATTCACCCGGAAGCATGTCGTGGCTCTTTCGACGAGCCTCCTGTTGGGACTCGCTGTGCTGGCGGGCTGCGTGGTGCTCTGTGTGCCGGGCCGGCTGTTCGTGCCGGTTGTCGGCGTGCTTATTGGCTATCTGATGGTGTCGGCCCGCAAGACGCTGACGGCCTATGAGGGCAGCAAGCTCCACACTGCCGGCCATATACGCTATCTGCTGGCTAACGGCGCCACGCCTGTGGAGTCGCTCCTGCCCAGCATACGCCGAGGCCTGCGCGCCGCCGTGCTGCCGCAGTTGCAGCAGCTCGACGCGCCCCTGGCCGTGGCCGTGCCTCCATTGCTGTGCGGCATGCTGATGGGCGGCGCCACGGTGGGAGCAGCCCTTTCGGCCACCATCCTCCTCACCTTTGCCGCCCTGGCAGCGTCAGTGCTCACGGCTGTGCTGCTGATTGTCTTTATTGAGCTTCAGACAAGAGGTAACGCCTGAAGTCCTCATAATCCTTTGTCATCGCGATGCTCTGCTTCCGGCCCTGCATGAAGGCCTGAAGCCGCTCGGGTATCGCGATGTCGATGCCTAAGATTTCGTCCACCTTCTCCTTGAACTTCGCCGGATGGGCCGTCTCGCAGAAGATGCCCACCTCGCCCTCGCTGAGCTGCTCCTCGAGTGCGCGGTAGCCGCAGGCGCCGTGCGGGTCGAGCACGTAGCCCGTCTCCGCGTAGCAGCGGCGCATCGTCTCGCGGATCTGGTCGTCGCTGTAGGTGGCGCCGCTGATGAGCTGTGTGATGCGCTCATGGCTGCCGCCGTAGAGATCGAGGATGCGTGCGAAGTTCGACGGGTCGCCCACGTCCATGGCGTTGGCCAGCGTCTGTCGCGACGCCTTCGGCTCGTAACGTCCCGTCTGCAGGTAGTTATAGAAGATGTCGTTGGCATTGTTGGCCGCGATGAAGCCCTTCACGGGCAGTCCCATCTCATGGCCGAAGAGGGCGGCGCAGAGGTTGCCGAAGTTGCCGGAGGGAACGCAGATTTTTAGTGAATTTTCACTTTTCACTTTTCCTTTTTCCATAAGCCTCGCCACCGCATTGAAATAATAGAACGCCTGGGGCAGGAAGCGCGCCACGTTGATCGAGTTGGCCGACGTCAGCCGCATCTTCTGCCTGAGCTCCTGGTCCATGAAGGCCTGCTTCACCAGCCGCTGGCAGTCGTCGAACACGCCGTCGACCTCCAGCGCCGTGATGTTGCGGCCCAGCGTCGTGAACTGACACTCCTGGATGGGGCTCACCTTGCCTTTCGGATAGAGCACGTAGACGTGGATGCCCTCCACGCCGAGGAAGCCGTTGGCCACGGCCGACCCCGTGTCGCCCGACGTGGCCACGAGCACGTTCACCGGCCCGCGGCCCTTCTCCTCCTTAATAAAATATTGCAGCAGGCGGGCCATGAAGCGCGCACCCACGTCCTTGAAAGCCAGCGTGGGCCCGTGGAAGAGCTCCAGGGCGTAGATGTTGTCCTTCACCCGGACGACGGGGCAGTCGAACTGCAGCGTGTCGTAGACCAGATCCTTCAGTCCGTCGAGGTCGACGTCGTCGCCGAAGAAGGCGGCGGCCACGTTGTAGGCGATGTCCTGGAATCGCATCGTGGGCATGTCGTCGAAGAACGCCTTCGGCAGTCGGTTGATACGTTCGGGCATGTAGAGCCCGCGGTCCTCGGCCAGTCCGTTGACGACGGCCTTGCGCAGATCGGCCTCGGGGGCCTCATGGTTGGTGCTGTAGTATTTCATCGTAGGGAACGTTTTTGTTATCATCTGACGTGCAAAGGTACGAATAATTCGTCAAACTGACAACGATATTCCCTTTTTTCTTCCGTTTATAAACTTATTTTCAAGGCGTGAAAAACTATTTTCAAGCCTTGAAAATAGTTTTTCGTGACTTGGAAATATATTTTCAAGCCTTGGTGAATATTTGGGCATGGCTTCTTTTTTGTCTTATACAACGAATCAGGAAGTTTAAGAAAAAGGTATTTATAAGGCAAAACTGATGAAAATATGATGCGCAGCCGCTCCCCTCCCTTCAAGGGGAGGGGTTGGGGGTGGGGTCTCTAACTATCTCTACATGAAAAATACACAGACCCTACTCCTGTCAAAGATTACAGACCCCACCCCTGTTAAAGATTACAGACCCCACCCCCAACCCCTCCCCTTGAGGGGAGGGGAGCGGCTGCGCCTTATCCGCTGGCGGTACTGGACTTTTAAGAAAAGAGAAAGTTTTTTTAATAAAAAGAGTTTAGACGTTAGTCTCGTAGCTGATAGTCATCGCTCAAAACTAACGTCTAAACTCCCAAACTCCTAAACTCCCCAACTCCTTAATTAGAATTGGTTTCCGCCGACGAACTTCTTCCCGTCGACGATATTGATGCCCTTGTGGGGATAGGTGAGGCGCTGGCCCTGCAGGTTGTAGACGGTGGCGGCGTGAGGCGTTGTCGAGGTGCTGACCTGGCGGATGGCCTCGGGAGAGGCGACGGTGAGGCGGGCGCGGTCGGCGTTAAGGAGGCGTCCGTCCTTGTCGATGAGCATCACGACGACGCTGGCCTGCTGCGGGTCGTCGACCGTCGTGGGCAGTGGGAACGTGTGGTCATAGCTGTAGAGCGTCTCGGCCTCCAGCGCGCGGGGGAACACGTTGCGGAGTCCGCTGAAGTCGCTGGCGGGCTCCGTGCCCCGTGCTACGTCCTGGAACCACATGTCGTCGGCCGCGATGTTGCCGGGGCGCTGCTCGAATCCGTAGCATGCCTCCGTGCCGCCGGCGTAGGCGTTCTGCTGGTCGTAGCCGCTGCGTTCGCCGCTGACGCCGAGCTCGTCGTAGGTGTGGTGGACGTTGTCCTCGGTGACGACGAAGAAGAGGCGGAGCCCTGAGCCGTCAGTCGGGCGGGTGGGGAAGATGGCGGTCGTCGTCGCGATGCGCTGCGTCGACGGGTCGTAGCTGGCCGCGAGCTGCACGCCCGTGTCGTAGTCGTCGGTCTGCTTCAGGCTCTCAAAGCCCTCCACCAGGTAGAGCGGATCGCCGGCGTAGTCGGCCTGGCGGTTGATGACACACGAGGGGAATCCCGTCAGCCCGTATTGCGACATCACCCATCTGAGGTAGTCCTCGCCTCGGATGGCCATGGCGTCAGGATGCGAGCCGGGCTTGCTGTTGTTGTGGATGGCGATGCCGATAAATTGGTCGGGATACAGCTGGCTGAGGTGCTCCATGGCGCCGATGCCGCGCACGCACCAGGCACACCACGTGCCCGTCATCTCCTCGACGACGATGCGCCAGGGCACGGCCGTCAGCCGGCCGCTCAGTCCGGCGCTGTCGGCCCCGGCCTTGATCCATGCGTCGTAGTCGGTGCTCTGGAACCGGTCGAGGGCGAGGCTGTCGGACAGCTCGAAGCGCAGGGGCTCGCCGCGATGCAGGGTGGCGTCGAAGTGCTGCTCGAGGGTGGCGTCGGGCGTGCGCAGCCCGATGGTGAATCCCTCGACGTCGTCGTCGCTGGTGGCGAAGGCCGTGCCGCTGACGGCGATGCGCCCGTAGCCGTTGTAGGTGCGGCCGAAGTCGAGCGTCATGCCGACCGTCGTGGGCACCCCGGCGAAGATGTCGTCGACGTAGAGGCACATGCAGTCGTTGCTCTCGTTGACAAAGGCCACGCGGATGGTCTGCCCGACATAGTCGGCGAGCGACACCTCATGGTCGGTCCAGCGGTGGCTCTCCGCCGTGCTGCGGTAGAGCGTGGTGCTGAAGGATGACGGCTGGGGGTCGGGCGAGGAGGGCGCCACGTAGACGGTCAGCCCGTCGGGGAAGTCCTGGGCCTGCGCCCTCGACCGCCAGCGCAGCACGGCCTTCGGGCTGCTGACGGTCATCGGGGGCGTGACCATCCAGTCGCTGGCCCGTCCGCTGTCTTCATAATAAGAGGTGGAGACGGCGGCGCGGTTGCCCTCGCTGCCTTCGCTCACGACGATCCATGGCCGTCCCGTCTCGAAGCCCATCTGGCGCATCTCCTTCTGCGGCGTGCGCTGGTCGTGGTCGATGAGGGTGAAGGCGGCCGGCATGCCGTCGTCGAACGATGTCTGCAGATATTCTGTCTGTGCCTGTGCGCCCGTGGCGATGGCCAGCATGGCGGCCGTGATGGCTGCGTGGTGTAGATAGTGTTTCATATGATCAGGTCTTTTCTTTTTGTCTTTTTGTCGTGCAAAAGTACTACTTATTTGCTATTCTTGCGGTGCGAGCGATGTATTATTATTGCATATTTTGTAAAGTTTAACGGAACTGGAGCACGGTCTAAGTGATTATTTTGTACTTTTGCACGGATTTTTAAGCACACTATTATTTAAGTAACTACAAACTATGAGAAAGAACAACTACTTGTTTGGTGTGGCCCTCATGGCCGCAGCGCTCGCAACGGCTCCGACGACGGCCGTCCTTGCTCAGGACGAGGTGGCGCCAGAGACCGTCGACCTCGAAGTGTGGTACGTTCATGGCATCCAGGGCTCGGCCCAGCAGAACGTGCATCCTACGTTTCGCGTGAACAACCTCGGCAAGGCCGTGCAGAACTTCACCGTCGAGGTAACCCTGAACGACAAGGCCGCCTTCACGGAGGAGATCACCCTCGAGGCACCCCTGGCCTACAACGAGTGGGCAGACGTGACGACGCAGAACACTGTGACGCTGCCCTTCGGCGAGACGTCGACCGTGGGCATCACCATCAAGGCCGACGGCGACGTTGACGAGACGAACAACTCGGGACAGACGACGGTCGAGATGCCCTCGGTCCTCGAGTTCCCCTATACGTGGAATGTGGAGACCTGCCAGCAGGACTTCGATGCCCCTGGCGGCGACTTCTGGTTCGGACTGCCGGGCTGGGAGTGGAACACGGATCAGGAGGCCTTCTATCTCTATGGCAAAGGCACCAACTGGATGTCGGACATCACGTCGCAGGTGGTCGACTTCCCCGCTGACGCGAAGGTGATGATCAGCTTCGAGAGCGCCATCTCGCTGGACGGCACGATGACGGTCAAGGTGGACTACGGTGGCGGTGAGGTGGAGACGCTGACCGCCGACCTCACCGGCAACGGCGAGTTCGCCCAGTACTTCGTCTCGTTCACGGCCAAGGGTCCCGCACGGGTAGCCTTCTCGCCCCGCATGAACGACATCATGCAGTATGGCGGCGTCTACGTGCGCAACATCAACATGCTGAGGGCCCAGCGCGACATGGCTGCCGGCAGCATCCTGCAGCCCGCAACGAGCCAGGTGGCCCTTTCGGACGAGCCCGTCAGCGTCACGGTGCGCTTCCGCAACGTGTCGCCCTTCGACATCGAGAACCCCACGTTCTGCTATGATGCCGGCGACGGCCAGGAGGTGCGCGAAGTCTACGAGGGCACCATCCTCGGCGGCGCATCCGTCGACTATACGTTCACGAAGGGCTTCGTGCGCACCACGGAGGGCACGGCCCGGCTGAGAGCCTGGTGCGAGGTGGCCCGCGACGCCAACCCGGACAACAACTCGGTCGAGAAGGAGATGACCTTCTACGTGGCACCGTCGTTCCCCTATCAGACGACCTTCGACGAGGGTAACGACCTGTGGTCAGCCATCGGCAACGGGGCCTGGAGCTTTGCAGCCATGACCGACGGCAACAACGTCATGGTGGGCCAGCAGGGCACCATCGTCACCCCCGCCATCAAGATGCCTGCCGGCGTGGCCCGCGTGTCGTTCTACTATGGCAGCGTGAACCGCGCAGGAGCTAACCTGAAGCTCTACATGGGCCGCGGCACGGGCGAGGCCGACCTGCAGGAGGTGCTCTTCGACAAGGACATCACCAACGGCGGTTGGCTCAACGGCTATCACCTGCTGAACATCGAGGAGGCTGGCAACTACTATTTCGCCTTCCGTCTTGAGGGCGCACAGGATCAGGTCGTCATCGACAACTTCAAGGTCGACGCCGAGGAGGACCTCTGCATGCACAGCGTCGGGTTCGACCGCGAGAGCGGCTTCAACCTGACTGAGGCCAAGGTGACGCTGAGCTATGTCAACCACGGCATCACGCCGCAGAAGGACATCGTCGTGCGCTACTATATCAACAGCACGACTGAGAACTATGTCGAGGAGATGGTCACGGACGTGGTGATGCCCGGCGACACCCTGAGCTACACCTTCCAGAAGCCCGTTGACGTGTCGGCCACCGACTCGGTCTACACGGTGCTGGGACAGATTGTGACCAAGGTGGGCAACGACCAGGTCAACGACTTCATCCAGGGTGCAAGCATCCAGAACTTCAAGCCTCTGGGCGCTCCCTACTATTATGACTTCGCTGACGACGTGCGCAACGGCCAGTGGCTCATGCCCGAGAACGACGGCAACAAGTGGGGCATCGAGGACTACTACTTCACCTACGACGGCAGCCGCGCACTGACCCACCACCACAGCCAGTACACCTACACCGAGCCGGCCGACGACTGGGCCTACTCGGAGTGTCTGGAGCTCGAGCCGGGCGAATACTACGTCTCGTTCTTCCATCGCGGACGCACCTACTTCAGCGGCGAGGAGTACAACCAGAGCTATGAGCTCAAGATGGGCCGCGAGCGCACGCCCGAGGCCATGACCATCGACGTGGCCCGCTATGAGAACGTCGACATCTACGGACAGAGCTTCCAGCGCAGCATGGCCCGCGTGAAGATCGAGGAGGCCGGCCAGTACTACCTGGGATTCCATAACTTCAGCCCCGCCAACGACGGCGAGACGCGCATCGACGGCGTCAGCATCGAGCGAGTAGAGCCGGGTCTCCAGCTGCCCTATGCCAGCAATTTCGCTGAGGGCACGGAGGGCTGGACGCTCTACAACGCCGGTGCAACCGACTACTTCACCAAGTGGGAGAATGCCGACGGCATGATGACCGTCAACAATGCCTACTATGTGGAGAATTTGCTCGTCTCGCCGAAACTGGCCGTCAAGGCTGGTCAGACGGTCGTCGTCGAGGTGGAGTATGCCATCGTCGACGATGCTGAAGTCGAGAATCTTGCACTTGACCTCTACACAGGCGAACTGAACAGCGACGAGCACATGACTGTCGTCGCCTCGGGCGCCAAGGACCAGAACGTGCTGACCTATCAGTTCACGGCCGACAAGGATCAGGACCTCTACGTCGGACTGCGCACTAACACCGACATCGTCGACGGCGACTATGGCTACAATGCTTATCAGGTCAACGTGAAGTCGTTGAAGGTGTCGCTCGACATCACCGACGGCATCAACACTGCCCTCCGTCAGGAGTCCTCTTCCGACGAGTGCTTCGACCTGCAGGGCCGCCGCGTGGCCCAGCCCCGGAAGGGCCTCTACATCCAGAACGGACATAAGGTGGTCGTGAAGTAAATAATTATTCGCAGACTTTTTAAGTTATTTAATAGAATTTGCTTGCACATGTGGCGATAAATGCGTTACTTTGCAAGCAAATTCTTTTTTATTCATTAAATAGTATAAAGCATGAACAGAGTGAAAGAAGCACTGATCCTGGCCGTCGGAATGATTGCGCTGGGATGGTTTGTGAAGGCTGGCATCGACAACTTCGCAAACAAGGACCGCAAGGTGACGGTCAAGGGCCTGGCCGAGCGCGAGGTGCCGGCCGACAAAGTGACGTGGAGCATCAGCACGAAGGAGACAGGCAACGACCTGCCGACGCTCTACGACCGCATCAACGTGCAGAGTGAGAAGATCAAGCAGTTCCTCGTACAAAACGGGCTCGACGCCAGCGAGATAACGGTCAATGCGCCGAGCGTCACTGACCTGGAGGCCCGCGAGTGGGGCGACAACCAGAAGCCGTTCCGCTACATCGTGACGACAGCCATCACCGTCGCCACGGGCAAGGTGGAGCAGGTCAACAAGGCCATCTTCCGCCAGGGCGAGCTGCTGAAGCAGGGCGTGGCCATCGAGAACAGCTATCCCAACTACGAGTATGCCTCGTTCCAGCAGATGAAGCCCGAGATGATGCAGGAGGCCATTAAGAATGCACAGAAGACGGCCGAGCAGTTTGCCGAGGCCAGCGAATCGAAGCTGGGCAAGATCCAGACGGCCGGCCAGGGCCAGTTTGAGATTGAGAACCGCGACGAGAATACGCCGCACATCAAGAAGCTGCGCGTGGTGACGACGGTCACTTACTCGCTGCGCGACTAATCACTCTAAATGCTCATCAGCGTCTGCATGAATTCCTGCAGGCGCAGCAGGCCATAGGCGCCGTCGACGCACGACACTTCGTCGTAGCGATCGACGGCGTCGGGCGTTATACCATTATAATATATAAGGAAGGGGACGGGCTCGCTGACGTGGGTGCGCACCTCGACGGGCGTCGGATGGTCAGGCAGCACGGCCAGGCAGACGGGCTCCGGCCACTGGCGCGTGGCCTCGTAGATGGGGCCGACGATGCGGCGGTCGAGGTTCTCGATGGTGCGGAGCTTCAGGTCGAGGTCGCCGTCGTGGCCGGCCTCGTCGCTGGCCTCGATGTGCAGGAAGACGAAGTCCTGCTCGTTCAGTGCGCGGAGGGCGGCCTCGGCTTTGCCCTCGTAGTTGGTGTCGCTCAGTCCTGTGGCGCCAGGCACCTTGATGATGTCGAGGCCGGCGTAGTGGCCGATGCCGCGGATGAGGTCGACGGCCGAGATGACCGAGCCGGTCTTCAGTTGGGGGTAAAGCTGTTGGAGCGTCTCCATCTGCGGGCGGTAGCCGCCGCCCCAGGGCCAGATGCTGTTGGCCTTGACGGGGCGCGAGGCGTTGAAGGGGTGGCTGGCGAGCAGGGCCTGCGAGCGGAGGATGAGGTCGTTGAGCAGGTCGGCGGTCTGCTGGGGGGAGAGGGCGTTGGGAGCTGCAACAATGTTGCAGCTCACCGGACGGGAGGCGGCGGGGGCCGGACGGGAGGCGGCGGGGGCAGGATGGGAGGCGGCGGGGCTTTCTGCGGCGGGGCGCACCAGGAGGGGGCGCCAGGGTTCGCCGGGATGGTCGTGGGGCGGGGCGCACTCGATGTGCTTGGAGCCGCCGCGGATGATGAGCAGGTGGCGATACTGGATGCCGGTGATGAAGTGCACGCGGTCGGTGCCCAGCTCGCGGTTGACGGGGGCGGCCAGATGCTCGTCGAGATATCGGATGAGCAGGTCGCCCTCCTCGGTCTTGAGGTGTCCGCCGTGGTGGTTGACGATGGTGCCGTCGTCGCCGACGGTGATGATGTTGCAGCGCAGGGCCAGGTCGTCGGCGTTCATCTCATAGCCGATGGAAGCGGCCTCGAGCGGTCCGCGACCCTCATAAACCTTGTTGAGGTCGTAGCCCAGGATGGCCGTATTGGCTACCTCCGACCCCGGCTGGAATCCCTCGGGCACGGTCTGTAGCCGTCCGCAGCGCCCCATTCGGGCCAGCATGTCCATGTTAGGGGTGTCGGCATGTTGCAGCAGCGTCTTGCCGCCGAGGCGCTCTACGGCATGGTCGGCCATGCCGTCGCCGAGGATGATGATGTGCTTCATAAGCCCTTAGATGTTTGCGATTGACATGATGTTGGCGAAGACGCCTGCCGCCGTGACGCTGGCTCCGGCGCCGTAGCCCTGGATGAGCATGGGATATTCGCGATAGCGCTCGGTGGTCAGCATGACGATGTTGTTCGAGCCCTCGAGGTTGTAGAACGGATGACCGGGGCTGACGGCCTCGAGCGAGACGCTGGTGTGGCCGCCCTCCATCTTGGCCACGAAGCGCCATCGCTTCTGCTCCTTCTCCAGCTCCTGGCGGCGCAGTTCGAAGTCGGCGTCGAGCTCAGGCAGATGGCGCCAGAAGTCGTCGAGCGACCCCTCGAAGAAGGCATCGGGCATGAACAGATGCTTCTCGACGTCGTCCTGCTCAACCTTGTAGCCGGCCTCGCGGGTGAGGATGACGAGCTTGCGTATGACGTCCTTGCCGCAGAGGTCGATGCGCGGGTCGGGCTCGGCATAGCCCCGCTCCTTGGCCAGCCGTACGGTCTCGGAGAAAGGCACCTGGGCCGAGATGGTGTTGAAGATGAAGTTGAGCGTGCCCGAGAGGACGGCCTCGATGCGGAGGATGCGGTCGCCGGAGGTGAGCAGGTCGTTGATGGTGCCGATGATGGGCAGACCGGCGCCGACGTTGGTCTCGAAGAGGAACTTGACGCCCCGCTTCAGGGCCGTCTGCTTCAGTTGTGCATAGCCGTCGTAAGGACCTGAGGCGGCTATCTTGTTGGCCGTGACGACCGAGATGTTGTGGTCGAGCAGGTCCTGATAGATGGCTGCCACGTCGGCCGAAGCCGTGCAGTCGACGAACACCGAATTGAAGATGTTCATACCGATAATCTCATTCTTCAGCCGCTCGACATCGCTGGGCTCAGCGTTGGCCAGCGCCTCGCGATAGTTGCGCAGGTCGATGCCGTCGCGGTTGAAGACGGCGCGTCGCGAGTTGGAGATGCCCACCACCTTGAGTTTCAGCTGTCGGGTGTCCTTCAGCTTCTTATATTGCGTGTTAATCTGTTCGAGCAGGTTGCCGCCGACGGTGCCGACGCCGCAGACGAAGAGGTTGAGCACGTTGTATTCGGAGAGGAAGAACGAGTCGTGGATGACGTTGAGCGACTTGCGCAGGAACTTCGCATCGACGACGAACGAGATGTTAGTCTCAGATGCGCCCTGAGCGCAGGCGATGACCGAGATGCCCGAGCGGCCGAGCGTGCCGAAGAGCTTGCCGGCGATGCCCGGTGTGTGCTTCATGTTCTCGCCCACGATGGCGATGGTGGCCAGTCCGCGTTCGGCCTGCATGGGGAACATGGCGCCGGTGACGATCTCCTTGGCAAACTCGATGTTGAGCACCTCGACGGCGGCCTCGGCGTCCTCGTCGCGCACGCCGATGGACGTGGAGTTCTCTGACGAGGCCTGCGAGACCATGAACACCGAGATGCCATGCTCGGCCAGGACGGAGAAGATGCGGCGGTTGACGCCGATGACGCCCACCATCGACAGTCCGGTGACGGTGATGAGCGTGGTGCCCTTGATGGACGAGATGCCCTTGATGGGCTTCTGGTCGTTGTCGATCTTCTGCTTGATGAGGGTGCCCGGGTGAGTGGGGTTGAAGGTGTTCTTGATGCGGATGGGGATGTTCTTCACGCAGACGGGGTAGATCGTGGGCGGATAGACCACCTTGGCGCCGAAGTTGCAGAGCTCCATGGCCTCGAGATAGCTGAGCTCATTGATGGTGTAGGCCGTCTTGATGACGCGCGGGTCGGCCGTCATGAAGCCGTCGACGTCGGTCCAAATCTGCAGCTCCTCGGCGTCGAGGGCGGCGGCGATGATGGCGGCCGTATAGTCCGAGCCGCCGCGGCCCAGGTTGGTCGTCTCGCCGGTGTCGCGGTCGCGGGCGATGAAGCCGGGGACGACGAGGGGCCTGCTGCCGATGTTGCAGTTTGTCGCGTTCTTTGACGAGCAAAGCGGCAATGCCGAGCGGTCAACGCAACAGGCCTGACGCACCAGCTTGTAGGTCAGCTCGGCGTCGAGCACGTCCTTGCCTTGCTTTTTGGTCGTCTTGATGAAGTCGCGCGAGTTCATGCGCACGCCGCCGACGAGCTGGGCCACGATGTGCGAGCTGAGGCGCTCGCCGTAGCTGACGATGGCCGCCTGCGACTTGGGGCTCAGGTCGTGAATCAGGTAGACACCATAATATATGGAATGGAGCTGGTCGAACATCGTGCTGATGGTCTGCTCCAGCTGTTGCCGCTGCTCGTTGTCAGCGAAGATTCGGTCCACCATGTCGATATGGCGCTGGCGCATGGCGTCGAACTCCCGTCGCCATCCGTCGTCGCCGGCCAGTGCCCTCTGGGCCGTGGCTATCAGCCGGTCGGTGATGCCGCCGAGTGCGCTCACCACGACCACGACAGGCGTCTCTTGCTGCGCGACGATGTTCTTAAGACTGAGTATGCTTTCTACGCTTCCTACGGAGGTGCCTCCGAATTTCAGTACCTTCATTCTTACGTTTCGTTTTTGTTTCGCGGGTGCAAAGTTACGAAAATAGTGAGAGAAATAAGAACAATTCGCGTTTTTTTTGTACCTTTGCACTCAGATATGATTACAGAATACCAACTTCGCGTCCTGCCGCAAGTGGCAGCCGATACTGACAGCCTGCGCCGCTTTATTGCCGACGAGCAGGGCATAGCCTACGGGCAGATCAAGGGCGTGCGCATCCTGAAGCGCTCCATCGACGCCCGCCAGCGCACCATCTTTGTCAACCTGAAAGTACGCGTCTATGTCGGCGAGGAGCCGCAGGACGATGTCTTCGAACCCGTCAGCTATCATGACGTCAGCGACCGTCCGCAGGTCGTCGTCGTCGGGGCCGGCCCGGGCGGCCTGTTTGCGGCCCTGCGCCTGATCGAGCTGGGTCTCAGGCCCGTCGTGCTGGAGCGTGGCAAGGACGTGCACGAGCGCAAGAAAGACCTGGCGCAGATCTCGCGCACGCAGCTGGTCGACCCCGAGAGCAACTACTGCTTCGGCGAGGGTGGGGCAGGGGCCTACTCCGACGGCAAGCTCTACACCCGCTCGAAGAAACGCGGCAACACGGACAAGATCCTGCGCGTGTTCTGTCAGCACGGCGCCTCGACCAACATACTGGCCGACGCCCATCCGCACATCGGCACCGACCGCCTGCCGCAGGTCATCGAGGCGATGCGCAACACGATTATCCGCTGCGGCGGCGAGGTGCACTTCCAGACGAAGATGACCGAACTGGTCGTGAAGGGCAACACTGTCGTCGGCGTCAACGCGCAGCCCACCACTCACCTCTCACCTCTCACCTCCCAGTTCTTCCCCGGCCCCGTCATCCTGGCCACGGGCCATTCCGCCCGCGACGTCTACCGCTATCTGGCCGCCGAGGGCATCGAGATAGAGCCGAAGGGCATCGCCGTGGGCGTGCGCCTGGAGCATCCCTCCGCACTGATCGACCAGATACAGTATCACCGCCGCGAGGGGCGCGGACAGTGGCTGCCCGCCGCCGAATATGCCTTTGTCACGCAGGTCGAGGGCCGTGGCGTCTATTCGTTCTGCATGTGTCCCGGCGGCTTCGTCATCCCCGCCGCCACGGGGCCCGAGCAGATCGTGGTCAACGGCATGAGCCCCGCCAGCCGCGGCACCCAGTGGAGCAACTCGGGCATGGTCGTCGAGCTGCGGCCGGAGGATCTGGCCCCCCTGTCGTCCCCCGAGGGGGACACGATAGACAAAGCCGCCTGCAAAACTATAGAAGCCCCCTCGGGGGCCGTAGGGGGGGCTCTAGCTATGATGCATTTTCAGGAACGTCTCGAGCGCCTCTGCTGGCAGCAGGGCAACCGCCGGCAGACGGCCCCGGCGCAGCGCATGGCCGACTTCGTCAGCGGCCGCCTCAGCGCCGACCTGCCCAAGAGTTCCTACGCCCCCGGCCTCGTCGCCTCGCCCCTGCACTTCTGGATGCCCCGGCCCATCGTCAGCCGGCTGCAGCAGGGCTTCCGCACCTTCGGCCGACAGGCCCATGGCTTCCTGACCAACGAGGCCGTGATGATAGCCGTCGAGACCCGCACGTCGAGTCCGGTGCGCATCCTGCGCTCGCCCGAGACGCTGCAGCACGTCCGCCTCGAGGGCCTCTTCCCCTGTGGCGAGGGTGCCGGCTATGCGGGCGGCATCGTCTCGGCCGGTGTCGACGGCGAGCGCTGCGCCGAGATGTGCGCGCAGTACCTCGAAGCCGCCTTCTGAGCGGCCCTCAGCCATCGCTGACGACCAGGTCTGTAAATCGGAAAGTGCCGCTTCTCGAAGGTAATATACCCCTATATTACTGTCGAGAAGCGGCACTTTCGTTCTTATTAACCATCATTTCGGAAAAAACGAAGCGGGCAAAGAAAAACATGGATAAAAGTGTTGCCGTTTCGTTTTTTTTTCGTATCTTTGCACAAACAACCACCAAATAATCATTGAAGCTATGAACAAGGAGGAGAAATTTGTCATCACCATCAGCCGGCAGTTCGGCACGGGTGGTCATGAGATCGGAGCAGAGCTGGCGCGCCGGCTGGGCGTGAAGCTGCTCGATAAGCAGATATTGAACGAAGTGGCCCGCAAGTTCTGTACCGTCGAGGAGGCCGTGGAGAGCATCGAAGCCCGCAACCCGCTGTGGCGCGACGACTTCACGCAGTTCTACCGCTCGTATATGGCAGGGGCCGAGTATAACGGACAGGAGCACGACCAGACGTCGCGCCGTCTCTTTGAGGCGCAGGCTGAGAGCATCCGCCGCATCGCCAGCGAGGAGTCGTGCGTCATCGTCGGCCGCTGCGGGTTCCACATCTTCCGTGACCACCCCAACGCCCTGAAGATCTTCGTTCATGCCGACGACGACTGCCGCAAGCGGCGCATCGCCACGAAATACGACATCTCAGAGGCCGACGCCGCTGCCATGATCGTCGACAACGACTACAGCCGCGAGCTCTACACGAAGACCTTCACGGGCAGCGACTGGCAGGACGCACGCAACTACGACGTGACGCTCAACGTGAGCAAGTTCGGCGTCAACGGTGCCGTCGACTTCCTCATGAACTGTATTGAATAAACAGGGACGATGGCATTCGGAAAATGGATTGGCGGCTATCTGGGATGGAGTGCTGCCGGGCCCCTCGGGGCACTTGTGGGATTCGTCGTCGGAGCCATCTTCGACGCCGTCACCGATGGTGGCTCCTCACGCTTGTTAGGCTCCGACGACTTCTCGTCGTCATCGTCGGCGGCCGACGACGGCTATCAGCAGGCCCGCCGGCAGCAGGGCGACCGCAACAGCTTCCTGCTGTCGATGCTCGTGCTGGCCTCCTATATCATCAAGGCCGACGGCCGCATCATGCACTCCGAGATGGAACTGGTGCGCCAGATGCTGCGCCAGAACTTCGGCGACGTGGCGGCCGAGCAGGGCAACGACATCCTGAACCGCCTCTTTGAGGAGCAGAAGCAGATGGGCCAGGCCGCCTACAAGGAGAGCATCCGCCGCAGCTGCGTGCAGATCCAGATGAACATGGACCAGTCGCAGCGACTGCAGCTGCTCTCGTTCCTCGTCATGATAGCCCAGGCCGACGGCCGCGTCGACCCCGCTGAGGTCGTGGCGCTGAAGGAGGTGGCCCAGTGGCTGCAGTTCTCGCCTGACAATATCGACTCGATGCTCCACCTCAAAGGCGACTCGCTCGAGGATGCCTACAAGGTGCTGGGCGTCAGCCCCGATGCCACCGACGACGAGCTGCGTAAGGCCTACCGCCGGCTGGCCCTTGAGCACCACCCTGACCGCGTGGCCAAGCTGGGCGACGACGTCCGTCAGGCTGCCGAGAAGAAGTTTCAGGAAATCAATGCGGCGAAGGACCGCATCTGGAAAGCCCGCGGGCTGTAGAATCGACATTCAATCATGAAGTTGTCAGAGATTGATGATATTCATTCGGGGGCGCAGCTGAGCGCCCTCGTGCAGGAGATCGGCTTCCTCCCCCTGCTGCGCAGCAGCGTCAGCGGCTTCTCGGCCGAGGAGGTGGTGGCCGACGACTGCCGCTACGTCGTCTTCCCCGACGGCGGCTGGGACTGGCCGATGTGGAAATGGAAAGGGCCCATCGTCGCCGCCGGCGACTGCCTCTACGGCAAGTTCTTCGACTCGAAGGCGGGCTTCGTCAGCCGACAGTGGTGGCCCGACTTCTGCAACTGGCGGCGCAGCCGTTATCCTGCGCCGGCCGAGAACTCCATCGAGGACATCATCCTCACGACCCTGGCCGAGCAGGGCAGCCTCATCACCCGCCAGCTGCGCGCCGCCTGTGGCTTCACGGGGCCGAAGATGCGCAGCCGCTTCGATGGCTACGTCACGCGTCTCGAGATGGCATGCCGCATCGTCACTGAGGACTTCGTCTATCCCGTCGACCGTCATGGCCACGAATACGGCTGGGGATGGTCGCTGCTGACCACCCCCGAGGCGCTCCATGGCCCCGACGCCTGCCGCTGCGACCGCACCCCCGAGGAGTCGCGCCGCTTGCTGGAAGACCATCTACGCCGTCTGCTGCCCGATGCCTCGGAGCGCCAGATAGCAAAGATACTTGATTGAGAGGCTGGTAATAATAAATGCTTGATTGAGGGGCTGCTAATAATAAATGCTTGATTGAGAGGCTGATTTTAAGTTAGAGACCCCACCCCCAACCCCTCCCCTTGAAGGGAGGGGAGTAGCCTCCCCCGACCCCTCCGAAGGAGGGGAGTGGCTACCGCCCTGCTCGCAGGGAATAACGGCGCAGCTACTCCCCTCCCTTCAAGGGGAGGGGTTGTGGGTGGGGTCTCTAACTAAAACAACTAAAGAAGGCAAAAGCTATCGCAAACTAATGAGGGCTCACGCTGCATCAGAGATTCTGCAGCGTGAGCCCTCGCTCGTTATGCTTCTGGGGCTATGCCCGAAGAAAAGTCTTACTTCTTGGCAGCGTAGGCACCCTTGTCGTAGTAGGACACCTCGACCTCGCGCCAATCATTGCCCTTGACATCTGAGGTGAGGACCAGTTGGTTGTTCTTGAACTCATAGTCGACCGTGCTCTCATCCGTGCCGAACTTGACGATGAGCTTGCCGCTGACGGTGCTGTAGGTGCCGGACAGGTTCTCGTTATCTTCGTTGGTGGCGGTAAAGGTGCCGTCAGCCTTGAAGGTCACTTCCTCCCACTCGGCATCGTGATCCTCGTCGAAGTATTTGCCCGTCTCTTTTCCGTCCACGATCTCGTAGTTGCGCGTTGTCGTTGCGTTGAGGTCCAGCCAGTGGTCGGCGAGTGCTCCGTCTTCATAATCCCAACCTTCGCTGACGGTGCTGTTCCATGTGCCCACGATGCGGCTGTCAATGCCGTTGTTGATGTCGTCGTCATCGTCGTCGCCACAGGCAACGAGGGCCGTGCTGGCTGTCATGGCCATCAGCAGGGCCATTGCTGCATAGAATTTGGTTGATTATTTAAAAAACGGTGCAAAGGTAAACAAAAAGGGATGAAAGTTATATATGTTTTAAGAATAATTAAACAATCTGGAGACAAAAACTACGGAAAAACTTCTAAAAAGTTGTATCTTTGCCGCAAAATTATGACGATAAGATGAGAAAAACGTTCCTCGAAATGCTGACGCCGCTGCTGGCCCTGATGGCAGCGATGGTCTGTGGCTGTGGCGCCAACGACGACGGCGCAGACAAGTATGTTGACTTCCTCTACCGGTATATGCCGCTGCCCGACTCGACCGACTATCCGCGTGAGTTCTATGAGCAGAACGTCGGGCTGTCGCTGCAGGCACGGCGCGAGATGCCCTGGGGCCGCAGCGTGCCCGAGCGCGAGTTCCGCCACTTCGTCGTGCCCGTCCGCGTGAACAACGAGACGCTCGACTCGGCCCGCGTGGTGTTCTATCGAGAGCTGAAGCCGCGCGTGGAGCGCTTGTCGATGAAGGAGGCCATCCTGGAGGTCAACCACTGGTGTCATGAGCACGTCACGTATCGGCCCTCCGACGCGCGCACCAGCTCGCCCCTGGCCACCGTCCGCACAGCCTACGGACGCTGCGGCGAGGAGTCGACGCTGCTCGTGGCGGCCCTCAGGAGTGTGGGCATCCCCGCCCGCCAGGTCTATACGCCCCGCTGGGCCCACACCGACGACAACCACGCTTGGGTGGAGGCCTGGGCCGACGGACAGTGGTACTTCCTCGGGGCCTGCGAGCCTGAGCCGGTCCTGAACCTGGGATGGTTCAACGAGAGTGCCTCGCGCGGCATGCTGATGCACACAAAGGTCTTCGGCGACTACGACGGCCCGGAGGAGGTGATGAGCCGCACGGCCTGCTACACCGAGATCAACGTCATCGACCACTATGCCCCCACGGCCCAAGTCACTGTCGTGGTGAACGATTCCCTGGGCCAGCCCGTCAGCGACGCCTGTGTGGAGTTTAAACTCTACAATTACGCCGAGTTCTACACCGTGGCCCGCAAACAGACAGATTCCAAGGGTCGCGCCTCGCTCACCGCCGGCCATGGCGACATGATTGTCTGGGCAACGAAGGACGGCAACATCGGCATCCAGCAAGTCCGTTTCGATGAGGACAAAACCGTCTCCATGACCCTCGGGAAGCGGGAAGGAACGCTCGCCTCGCAGGACTTCGACATTGTGCCGCCGCCCGTCTCGGCCACGTTGCCCGAAGTGACTGCCGAGCAGCGGGCTGAGAACAATCGCCGCCTGGCCACAGAGGACTCTATCCGCAAGGCTTACGAGCAGACCATGCCCAACGAGGACTGGCGCGGCAACCATGCCGTCATCCGGCAGTTCCTCGACGAGGCTCAGGACAAGGTGCTCGCCCAGCGCCTCCTCAATGTGCTGTCGAAGAAGGATCTGCGCGACGTCACCATCGACGTGCTTCGCGATAACAGTGCAGAGTGTCGAATGGAGAGTGTAGAGTCTGCACTCTTAGACAAGTACGTCCTCAACCCCCGCGTGGAGTATGAGCACCTGACGCCCTATAAGCATTATCTTCGCGAGGTGCTCCGCGACATCAAGAGCATTGAGCAGCTCGTCGGGTGGACGCGCGATAGCATCACCATCGTCGCCGACCGAAATCCGCAGCATCTGCGCATGCAGCCCATGAGCGTCTATAAGTATCGCCGCACCGACCGTCTGGGCCGCGACATCTTCTTCGTCGCCGCCGCCCGCTCGCTCGGCTTCCCCGCCCGCATCAATGAGGTGAACCAGAAGGTGCAATATTATAAGGATGGACAATGGTTAGAAGCCCCCCTGTCGTCCCCCGAGGGGGACACGATAGCCTCTTCCTCTGCCAACAAAACTATAGAAGCCCCCTCGGGGGCCGTAGGGGGGGCTACTCTTAAACTGAATTATCTCCCCGTCGCCCACTACGACGATCCGAAGTATTACATCCACTTTACCCTGAGCAAGATCGACGACGAGGGCCGCGCCCAGCTGATGACCTTCCCCGAGGAGGCTACGTGGAAGAGCGACTTTGCCCGCGGTGTGGAACTGGAGAGCGGTGATTATATCCTCACGACGGGCACCCGTCTGGCCAGCGGCAAGGTGCTGGCCCGCTTGACGCCCTTCAGGATCGACGGCCCGACCACCATCGAGTTCACCATGCGCGAAGACCCCGAGGAGCCGCAGGTCATCGGCTCCCTCAATGCCGAGAATCTTTATGCTCCGCTCACAGAGAGTGAGGGGCCGGCCGTGAGCCTGCTTAGCACCACCGGCCGCGGCTTCTACATCCTCGGCATCGTGGCGCCCAACCAGGAGCCGACCAACCACGCCCTGCGCGACATTTCGGCTTATAAGGAAGAATTGGAGAAGTGGGGCCGGAGCATGGTGCTCCTCTTCGAGAGCGACGACGATGCCCGCCGCTTCAACTTCGGCGAGTTCGCACAGCTGCCCTCCACCGTCGCCTGGGGTGTCGACCCTGATGGCCTGATCTTGAAAGAAACCCGCGAGCAGATGAAGCTGTCGTCGGCATCGCTGCCCGTCTTCATGGTCTGCGACACGTTCAACCGCGTCATCTTCGTCTCGCAAGGCTACACCATCAACCTCGGCGAACAGCTCATGAAGGTGGTCCGACAACTATAATGAGGGACGCACAGGATTCACGACCTGTTTCACCACCCGACAGGGGTTGCCCACGGCGACGACGCCCGACGGAATGTCGCTGACGACGACGGAGCCGGCGCCAATGGTCGTGCCGGAACCGATGGTGACGCCCGGCAGGATGACGACAGAGCCGCCGATCCATACGTTGTCGCCGATGGTGACGGGCCGTGCCCACTCCTGTCGCGTGTTGCGTTCTGTGGGGTCGGTGGAGTGGCAAGCCGTGTAGATATGCACGTGTGGCCCGATGAAGCAGTCGTCGCCGATGGTGACGCGTGCCTCGTCGAGCACGGTGAAGCCGAAGTTGGCGAAGAAGCGGCGCCCCACGCTGATCTGACTGCCGTAGTCGCAGTAGAACGGCTGGTTAATCAGAATATCTTCGTCGCCCACGTGGCCCAGCAGGCGTTTCAGCAAGTCCAGTCGCTCAGCCGTCTGCGACGGTCGCAGCTGGTTGTATTCGTAGATGAGGTCCTTCGTCGCGTTCAGCTCGCGCAGCAGCTCGGGGTCGACGGCCGAATAGACCTCGCCCGCGAGCATTTTCTCCTTCTCAGTCATAGTTCAATGCTCTTGATGATTTGTCTGACGCTGGCGGCGTCAGTCTGGCCAGTGCCCGCGGAGCAGGAGCCATGAATCTCACTGGTGCCCACCTGGTCAAGGATCTGTCGGGCGTTATTGATGTTCACGCCGCCGCCCGGCATGATGATGAGGCGCCCGTCGCTGAGGTCGCGCAGCTGGCGCAGCAGGGGGATGCCCTGCAGGGCCGTCGGCTGCTGGCCGGACGTCAGGATGCGTCGGCATCCCAACCCGATGATCTGCTCGAGAGCCACGAGCGGGTCGCGGCAGACGTCGAAGGCCCGATGAAACGTCACGGGCCGTCCCTCGGCCGCCTGCACGAGACAGTCCATGGCCGCCATGTCGACGTCGCCCCCACGCGTCAGCGCCCCCACGACGATGCCGTCGGCGTAGGGTAGGGCGGCGCGGATGTCGCGCTCCATGGCCCTCACCTCGCGGCGGTCGTAGACGAAGTCGCCTTCGCGCACTCTGATCAGCACGTGGATGGTCAGCTCAGGATAGAGCTCGCGCACGAGGCTCAGCACCCCGATGGAGGGCGTCAGCCCGTCGAGTGAGAGGGCCTGACACAGTTCGATGCGCTGTGCGCCCCCCTCGACGGCCGCCACGACGCTGCCGAGCGAGCCCGTGCAAACTTCAAGCAGTCTGTCGGCCATGGCTCATCTGATGAAGTTGGTCCACTGGCGCTGCTCCTTCTTCTCGGGCCGCCCCTCGTCGCCGCTGCCGAGCTTGCGCAGCATCCAGGCCATGTTGCGGCCCAGCGTGCGCATCGTCTGCATGCCCTCCTCGTCCTGCTCGACCTGTCCGGGCGTCTGGCCGTAGACCATGTTCCAGTATTGCGAGCTGACGAGCGGCATGTTCAGGATCGTAAAGTACTTGTTCAGACGATCGAAGGCAGCCGAGGCACCGCCGCGACGGCAGACGACTACGCTGGCCCCCGGCTTATACTCCAGGCTGGGCCCCAGCGAGTAGAACACGCGGTCGAGCAGGGCGCACAGCGAGCCGTTGGGCCCGCCGTAGTAGACGGGCGAGCCGACGATGAGGCCGTCGATGCCGTCCTTCACGGCCCGCATGACCTGATGGTAGAGGTCGTCGTTGAACGTGCACTTGCCCGTTCGTCCGCACATGCCGCAGGCGATGCAGCCCTGCACGGCCTTCCGTCCGATATTGATGATCTGTGTGTCGATGCCCTCGGCGTTGAGCGTCGCGGCCACCTCGCTCAGCGCACGGAACGTGTTGCCGTTCTCGCGCGGGCTTCCGTTGATCAGTAATACTTTCATGCTGTTTTTTCCTTTATTATATTGTTATCTTACCTCGACGACATAGTCGGGCAGCGCCTCATGTTCGGGCAGCTCGACAGTCAGCGTCCGGGCTTTCTTGTTGAAATGATAGGTGAGGGGTTCGCGGGTGATGTATTCGAGCACCTGGCGGGGCTTCTTCTCGCAGGGCAGGTCGATGTGGCATGCCGAGCGCTCCGTGACGTGGAGGAACAGCCGTGCGGGCTGCTTCTTGTCCTGTGCGGGCAGCAGCGTCGAGACGCCCCATGCCGATTCGGCTATGGGGCCGCGCTGCGTGCCGTAGATGGTCTCGCCGTAGGCCTGCATCCACTGGCCTACGCCGTGCAGGCGGTTGATGGCCGTGCGGGGCAGCTCGCCGTTGGGCTGCGGGCCGATGTTGAGCAGCAGGTTGGCACCCTTCGAGGCACAGCGGACGATGAGTCGTACGAGCTCGTCGACCGTCTTGTAGTTCTGGTCCTTCACCTTATAGCCCCACGCGCCGTTCATTGTCTGACACATCTCCAGCGGCAGCTGCGAGATCTTCTGGCCCTCGGAGTAGCCGGCCGTGTTCTCGCCCGGCACGTCGCGCTCGAACATCTGGAAGTCCTCGCCCTCGATGACGTCAGAGTGGTGGTTGTTGCCCAGCAGCACGGCGGGCTTCACGGCGTGCAGGTAGGCGTAGAACTCAGGCATGCGCCAGTCGAAGGGCACGGAGTCCTCCTCGTGGTCCCAGTTGCCGTCGAACCAGAGGGCCTCGACGTTGGGATAGTTCACCAGCAGCTCGCGGCACTGGTTCTTCATGAACTGCAGGTAGTGGTCGTAGTCCGACTGCATCGTGCGGCCGGCCTTGCGGCCCGTGCGGCCCAGGGGATAGTCAGTGCGGTGCCAGTCGAGCGTCGAGTAGTAGAGGTGGAGGCGCAGGCCCGCGTCCTGGCAGGCCTTCGAGAGCTCGCCCACGACGTCGCGCCCGAAAGGCGTGGCGTCGACGATGTTATACTTGCTCTCCTTTGTCGGCCACATCGAGAAGCCGTCGTGATGGCGCGAGGTGAACGTGACGTACTTGGCGCCGGCCGACTGGAAGGCCTCGACCCACTCCTTGGCGTTGAAGCGCACGGGGTAGAAGCACGAGGCGGCCTTCGCGTATTCCTGACCGTCCAGTCCGCCCGTCTCGAGATACCACTCGCCCTGGGCAAACTCGGAGTAGATGCCCCAGTGGATGAAGATGCCGAGGCGGAAGCCCTCGAACTCGCGGCGCGCCTCGAGGTTCTCGGGCGTGGGCACGTACTGTGCCAGGCAGGCCAGGCTGAGGAGGCAGCTCAGCGAAAGAAACAGTTTTCTCATCATTGTTAATAGTTATTGTTGTAATTCTTCGGCAAAGATACGAAGAAAAGCGGGAAGAACAAAACAAACCCGGCAGTTTTTTTCTTCCGCGGCGTCAGTCGCTCCGGGCCAGCGAGGTGCAAATCTCCTCAGCCATCGCGTTCAAGGCCACGCAGTCGGCGCGGCTGATGTGGCGCTTCCCGACATCATAAGGCCACGGGCTGAGGATGAGCAGCCGCCCCTCGGCACAGGCGTCGAAGAGCACGTCGGCGGGCTTATAATAGTCGCGGAAGCCGTTGTCCGTCAGGAGGATGAACGGGTGGCGCTCCCTGAGCAGCACCTGCATCACCTGCTTCTCGTCGGGCGAGATGAACGGCGACGTCATCACGACCGCCCGTCGCGCCTTCAGCACGCAGCCGTTCTTGTAGTCGCGCAGCTCCTGGTCGTTGCCCTGCCGGGCCTTGTCCACCAGCTCATGGCGGACATGAACAGGGGCATAGGTGCCCGCCATCAGCAGCGCGGCATTGCCCACGCCGTCGTAGCTGCGCCCGCCGATCACGATGCCCTTCTGCACGCGGAAATAGCCGGGATGCAGGCGCTTGGTGGCCAGCCGCATGGGGTTCATCTGGACATAGCGGATCATCGTCGCCAGCTGTCCGCGGCGCGACAGCGGCCGGATGAACGGCCGCTCCGTAAAGACGGGAAAGGGAAAGCCCCCTTCGTTGCTTGTCTCCGAATTTAATTCGGAGGCAAGGGACAAAGTGTAGGCCCGGCCGAGCTTCTTGACGCCCTGCCAATAACCGCGGAGGACGGCGCGGATGCTCGTCTCCATCGTCCGCGTCACGTGGATGACGGCATGCAGGTGGTCGGGCATCAGGCAGAACTGCAGGATGCGGATGGCCGGATAGTGGCGGCACATCACGTAGAGCTCATCGACGACGGCATTGCCCAGCGCCGTCCGCTCTATCCGCGCCAGCGAGGGATTGTTCTCAGGAATCACCAAGGTCCCGAGCAACGGCTCGCGCGACGGCACCGTCAGCGTGACGTGATACACGCCGATGCCCCGCCATGCCGTCCCTGGCTCCTGCCATTGCCAGTGCTCATTCTCTGCCATGTGTATCCAATGTTTCGTTCTGTCTTCGGTATAATCCGTTTCGTGTGCAAAAATAATAAAAATCCAGGATGGGAACAAACATCGGGCTGTTTTTATTCTTATTTCAGCGGCGCCAAATACTATTTCAGCGTCGCTGAACAGTATTTCATCGGCGGTGAATAGTATTTCAGCGCCGCTGAAATAGTTTTTTATGATCTATTCGTGTGGTTTCCCCCCCTGTTTTTTTGGTGGATAGAATAATTTTTAGTATCTTTGTACCCGTAGTGTGGCTGTAGCATGCCTCCTACTGCCGTGGCGACGGCAGCAACAAAGGGAGCTTGGCGAGGACACACCGCAACCGTTTTTCCCCCCAACCCCTCCCAAGCGGGAGGGGAGTCTGGTGGGGACATGATGTACTTCAACAAAGAACTGAAACTATAGATTATGAAACAGATGACTTCTAAATTCAGGCGCTTCACGAAGCGCACATGGCTGTTCCTCATGCTCTTAGGCTGCGGGGTGAATGCATTCGGCCAGTGGGAAGTGACGTATGAGAGTTTAAACACCTATAATTATGGCGGTGTCGAGTATGAAGAATGGTCAACAAGCTTTCTAGGACTGGCGGAAACCTCACTAAGTGTCATAGGCTTTGTTGGTGGCAGGGATGATGTTACTATTTCGTCTGGTACGACATTTTTGCACTATGCGAGGGGTATTTGTCTTGACCCTATTTCATCTGACGTGATAAAGACCATCAGATTTAAGGGCAACCCATCTTGGCGGCCCAATGCCCAACGCCCCACATTTGACTGTCCCAATCTGACTGACATCTATTTCGAAGGGGAAAGACCTAATTTCTCTGGCAATTATTCGGACTATTTTAGGGCGCCTGCAGCGGGGCAAATCACCCTTCATATGTCGGAAATGACACCAGCAGAAGTTTATGAGATCAAGTCGCAGAATCTACCTGTCTGGAGAGATTTCAAGGATATTGTGTCGACCCAGACGGTTCCTAAACGGACCATTACATTGGTTATCAATGATGCAAGAGTAAAAATAGGAAACAACTATTATGAGGAAAACCAGACGCTGACAGTAGACATGTACACCGACTTGACTTTTGAAGTGGACCAGTTGTATTACGACCAATATGAGGCGATAAGCGTGATGGTCAACGGCAAGGAAATCCTCCCAAGCATGACGTTCTCTCAGGCATCGAACAACTATTCTTACACTATTGCGCCAGTTGTTGACAATACGACTATCGTAGTTACGGGCAAGTATATATACACCTCAGCTAACGTGATCTGTGGCTATGGTGGCAAGTGTAGGAAGGAATCAAGCTCAACTTATTTCTACACGAACGATAAGAATACCATCAGCTGGATCAAGGGCAAAAATCCTCCCGCTATACTCATTGAGCCTGACGAGGGCTTCACGATCGATTGCGTCTATTCCAACTCGGAACTCATCACTACTTGGGTGTATCCGAATGGTGACGGCACTTTCAGCTATCAGCTCACTCCTGAAGCTAATGTCTCAGTGACCTTCAAGGAAATAGCCAAAATGACGAAGTGGAACGTCATACAGTTGGGTGATGCTGAGATTAAAGCCACGATCAAGGACAAGCGCGGTCAGGAAGAGGGGTATCAGCTCACCAATGGTGAGAACGAAGTACCGGAAAACATGCAAAGCATGACAATGGTGATCAAAGGCGATTTGCAAGGGAAGTCCTTAGTAGTGAATGCCGACATGCTGAGTCTGACTGACTATTTCGAAATGAAAAGCTATGAAGAATTTGATGAATACGGATATCCTATCCCCGTTAATTATTATGGTACCCGTAATCCCATCCCTGCCGAGGCGCTGACAGCAAAGAATTGGGTCATCGGACTGAAGGATGCGGGGAGTCAGACGGTCGCGTGGATGATGAATACAAAGGGTGAGCTGCCTGACACCTGGAGCGCCTCCGTATATGTGGATGACAACGAGTCTCCATTAATGTCAATCAGCGACCAGAGCCTGACTGCCAGCGCGCCGGCTGTTCCCCGAACTGTCGGGAAGATGAAGTTTGAAATCAATGGAGGAGACGACTACAACTTCATGCTGTATTACAATGGGCGTCCAATCCTCTCATCTGCTTATTGTTCAAATGGCGAATTTGTGACAGAGGACCAGTCCTTCTTCCTTCCCATGCTTGACAATGATGGCATTTGGACTGTCGAGTTCAGCAAGAAGCCCGTAGAAATCATCCAGTTTGCCGATTCCAACGTCGAGGCCATCTGTGTGGAGAACTGGGATACTGACCATGATGGCAAGCTGTCGAAGGCTGAGGCTGCGGCTGTGACGACGCTGATAGATAGCGGAACCAACAAATCTGTGTTCTCTAATAAGACTGGTATTACTTCATTTGATGAGTTGCGATACTTTACCGGGCTGACGACTATTGAAGAAAATGCATTTGAAAGATGTATGACTTTGGCATCCATTAAGTTGCCCGAAAGCATTACACAACTGAACACTAATGGTTTTTACTATTGTATTTAGAGACCTCTAAACTACCATGAATAACGGAAACCAATCAAACTTAAATCATTGTACTACAGTTACTTTTAGATTTTAACACTTCAGAAGTCGTTTTTGGTTGCTTCGGAAATTCCCTATAAATTTGCAACGTATTTCTACCGCAGGGAATTTACGAGGCTTTATTTTTGCCACATCGTGGACATAGTTGACAAGGGTTGCTGACGGGTTACAATAGTTGACTGTTTCCTAACCCGCTTTTGAGAAAAGCAACATCGTGGCGAAAGTTGACAAAGGGCATCAATAGTTTACTTGTGATTACTTGCGGAGAGGTACAGCAAAAGGAATGTTGAACCCATAAATATCGCAAGTATGCCAAAGACTAGAAAATGCGCTTATTGTGGCAAGGTTTTCACCACAAACAACGGAATGCAGAAGTACTGCTCAGAGGAATGTGCCGAGCAAGCGAAGGAAACCAAGAAAAAGAGACAACGGGATTTCCTTCGGGCTGTTGAGCCTGTGATGGAACTCCAGCAGCAGGAGTATTTGACTTTTTCCAAAGCAGCCATCCTTTTAGGCTGTACCCGGCAGTATGTCTATAAGCTCGTTGAGCAAGGGAAGTTGCCTGCCTCACGGTTGAGCAGCCGAATGGCTCTTGTCCGCAGGAGTGACATCGAGAAGATGTTTGCGGCCAATCCTTATAATCGTGTCCTGCCATGTACTAAGCCAAAGAAGTCTGTTTCCAAGAAAATAAAGAATTCTGCAAAGGACAAGGCAAAGGAGGAACGTGCAACCGATGAAGTACTTGAATACTACTCTGGCGAAGAAGTGAAGCAGATATACAAGGTCAAGCAGTCGTGGCTTTATGCATCTGCCAAACGCCACCAGATCCCCATGTGCCGTATAGCTGGACGGAACTATTACAGCAAGAAACATATTGATGCTGTATTCGGCACTACCATAGACACTGATGCCATCGTCGATTGGCTGTCACCACAGGAAGTGGCAGTCCGTTACGGTATTAACCTAACGGCAGTCCGTTCCTATGCCCACCGTCACAAGATTCCCAGTAAACGTGAGTATGGACACACCTACTATTCTCAAAGCCACTTTGATGAACTACGCCGGACGGACTTGTTGGAGGACGAAAACTATTATACTGTTGAGCAAGTGCAGCAACTCTATGGACTGACTAAAGCCAACATCTGCCACATCGTCAAGGTAAAGCATATCGAGAAGACAAAAGTAGGAAGGCTTAACCTCCTGCTTCGTTCCGATGTGGAAAGAGTGATGGAAGAACGAAAATCCTTGGGAATGGCCTCCTCTGGATTCTGAGTTTCTACCTTATTGTCAGATTATTCAGTGATTATTGGAAATAATCGGAGTCAGCATGTCATCATTGAGTTCCTTTGCACCCGTGGAGAAACGCTCCACCATGATTACTAACAATAAAATATATAAGTATGAGTAACATCTGCAAG
>Ga0310695_10001041_pt1 | contig 67387 bp, 61 predicted proteins | sample RumenRJG_04DNA_FD_203882 | JGI IMG/M metagenome (GOLD analysis project Ga0310695, IMG submission 203882) | Bovine rumen microbial communities from Lethbridge, Alberta, Canada - RJG_04 (v2) (version 2) | ecosystem: Host-associated > Mammals > Digestive system > Stomach > Rumen | place: Canada... | reverse complement strand
GATAGTAATCATGCACTATCTCCATTTTTGTCTCTTCTCTTAAATGCTTCTTCGCATTCCTTGTTTTTGATTTTCCGTTTGCCATTCTTTGTTGACTTTTGTGTCAACTTTTTTCAGCGCAAGACACTCCCATGTTCCTCCGCTGTATGTCCGACCACCATCAGCCGCAGCGGCTGTCGACTGACAACATATTATTACCCCATCAACGTAATCTAGTCGTAGGACATTAAGGTGACAACCTTAATCAGCATATCACACTCTCTCTTCTTTGTGCCTTCTTTGCCGCAATAATGTATCACCTAAAAAACACATTGCACAAACAGCCCATAAACAATAGCAATTCCCGTGGGTGGCCGTTATTGGCCGTCCACCCCATACCTATCCCCATCATGCCCATTAAACCCATCGTGCCCGTTTAATCCATTCTGCCTGGCTCCGCAGAAGACACGGCCTGCGACGCTAGCACGGCCAAGTGCATAGGGCTGGAGCAAACGCATTCTCCATGTCCTCTCGGCGACCATATTATTTCAGTATTACATTTTTAACAGCCGTTAAAAAATACTTTTTGCCATTCAAGAAAAAATGAGTATCTTTGCAGATTGAAAATAATAGATTCCGACTTCGACAAAGAAGCGAAATGTCTGTTAGATGTGAAAGAGTGGCTGTAACGTAAATATTACATAATCAAATAACTAATATGGCTAAAAAGAAGTACAAGATAGGACTTGTTGATGCCGACCTGCTTTGCAATGGGACTCGGCACCCTAATCTTGCACTTCTCAAAATCGCTGGTTTTTTCAGAGACAATGGTTTCGTTCGAGGGGGAACGGAAAATACCAGTTCCTATGAGCTAATAACCAACGAGGTCAACTTTGAACAGCTGCAGAAATACGACCTTTTCTATGTTTCATGTGTATTCACGTTCACATTAGACAACCCGCCACTTGTACTCACAACACTACTCAAAGACAAAAAACTTGCCCGAAAAGTACGTATGGGAGGCACAGGTAGTTATGCCAACTTCTCTGTCGAGGAGGGGTTTGCCGACTACCGGGAAGAGGATATGCATAGATTGGAACGGGATGCTTTTTTAAATACTTTGAAGAACAAATCAGGTAGGCCCGGAATAAATATGCGTACACAGATGCCGGATTACCACCTTTATGACGATTTTATCGGTATAATGGAAACCATCAAAAGGTCGCCTGCCTATTACAAAGACTACAAAGAGTACTCTATAGGCTTTCTCACCAGAGGGTGTTTCCGTCGTTGTCCCTTCTGTGTAAACAAGTTGGAACAAAAGGCAATGCCATATTCCAATCTAAACGATTTCCTCGACAACGAAGTTGATGAGACAACCGGAAGGTTGAAACGCCCGTATATTTACTTGTGGGATGATAATTTCTTGGCCTCACCCCATTGGGAGAAAATGCTGGATGAACTAATTGCAACAAAACGTCCATTCCAATTCAGGCAAGGACTCGATGAAAGACTTTTGGCACAGAGTAAGCGAGGAGAGGATATGGCGAAAAAACTGGCAAAAGCAAACTATCATGGGGACTTTATCTTCGCTTTCGACAACTGGTCTGACCGCAAGCTCATTGTTAAAGCCCTCAAGATATGGAAGCACTACTGTCCTAAAAAAGAGACGAAGTTTTATCTTTTCTGTGGCTTCCAGCAATCGGCGAATGGTTATAAAAAGTTCCAACAGGATATTGCGGAGATTTTTATGCGTGTTAGCGTGTTGATGAGATATGGATGTCTGCCGTACATTATGCGTCACGAGGACTACAAAAAGGCTCCTATCCCCAATATTTATGTGCAAATTGCCCGTTGGTGCAACCAACCGGGATTCTTCCGCAACCTCTCATTCTGGCAGTTCTGTTATAAAAACCAAACATTCTGGGAAGAACACACTTTGGGACGTAAACCGACAAGATTAAAAACCTACGACGATTTCTTGGAAGACTATAATAATGGGTATTATGATGAGATAGGCATTTCTACACCATTGCGAACAATACTCGATTTCTTGGATCAGTACAAGGAGCACAAGAAACTTTTTTTATCTTTTTTCAATATGTCATTCAAACAATTGATTAATCCTGTTTTGTGGTATCGCGACACAGAGATTATTTTGGATGGTGAGAAGTGTGTGATGAGTACTGATTTTTGGAATAACATAATAGGGAATAACCACAACGAGCGTGTCTTGTTGAAGGCATTCTATACTCATGCAGATGATAGTCTTCTTGAAATTGAAGAGAAATCTGCTTTGCTTATAAAGACATTACAGAAATATAAATGTTTTGAAATTTTAGAGATTATTAGGGATGGTTTTGCCCCAAACAAGATTGACAAAAAAGACATCTCTCAATTTAGTGATTTTAAAGATGCATACTATACCGTCCCATATATATTGAAAAATTGCGGTATAACGGATGTCGATTACTCAAAAATGGGATATATGATGCGCGATGAGAAGAGAAACGATGTGGCGGACAAAAAGTACGGAGAAAATCATATGAAGACTTCCGCGCAATTAGGATTATGTCAGTTCAAAAAATGTCGAGCTAATACCAATACATTGGGTAATCTCTTTGTCAAACTAGGTGAATCTGAGAGAAAGAGAATTCTTCCCAAATTGTGTCTTTATATTCCCTACATCCAAAACTACTTCATGGAAGGAGCGACAGAAGAGGTAAGAGAAAATATACTAAGCATACTATCTTTAACTACCCGAAACAGAAGACGCCCTAATGTAAATACAATCATACAAACTGTAAAAGATGCGTTAGAATATGAACTTTAAGGATCTACATATAAAACCATGTTATGAATCTGGCATAGATGACATAATTGAGGATTATTATGTGCCGGTCCTTGGTGCATCGGTTCGGTATGACCGAATTGCAGGCTTCTTTTCCTCCTCATCTTTGGCTGTTGCCGCACGTGGTTTGGCTGATTTCATTACCAATGGTGGCAGGATGAGACTCATTACAAGCCCTCGCCTAAATGGAGAAGATATAGAGATTGTAAAGAAAATTGTAGAAAATGACAGTTCGCTTAGTCTATTTGATTTTGGAATAGATCTGAATTATCTTGAAAATGAATTTGAGAAGAATCATGTGAAGGCTCTTGGCTGGATGCTTTCTTCTGGTTTGCTAGAAATGAAGTTGGCGGTAGTGTTCAATGAAGATGGCACCATTTGTGACAATGAAACTATATCCGAGAAGGGCTTGTTCCACCAAAAGGTAGGTGTTTTAAAAGATGCTGACGGTAATGAAATGTCTTTCAGCGGTTCAATTAATGAGACCGCTTCTGCTTGGGTGAACAACGATGAAGAGTTCAAGGTGTTTAAGGAGTGGACGGATGCTCGTGAGTATTTTGAAAGAGACAGGAAACGATTCGATGAGATTTGGAATGGGGAACGTAAGAATGTTAAAGTCTATAATCTTCCAAATGCTATAAAGTCCGATATAATACGTTATTCCTCGGATTTTGATTTAGAGTGTATTTCACTCAAGAAATACCGTTCTTGCCGTTTGAAGAGTTTTGACTTTAAAAACGATAAGAAATTGTTCTTCTATCAAGCAGATGCTCTAAACAAGTGGAAGGGCAATGACTTCAAGTTGCTGTTTGAGATGGCAACAGGTACAGGGAAAACAAGAACCGCCATTGCCGGTATTAAGTACCTAAACCAAATTAATAAACGACTCGTAACAATTGTCACTACCCCTCAGAATACATTGTCGATACAGTGGAAAGGAGAAATAGACTCGCAACATCTATCTTTTGATGAAAGTGTTGTTATTGATGGTTCCATTCCAAAATGGGATGATTTATTAGTCAAACTATTATTAAAAAATGGGGCTGGAATGGCAGACCACATTTGCTTGTACACAACTCACAATACCGCATCGTCTGACAAATTCACGCAAGCCATACAGAATAACTTACCTGTCGGAACTGAGGTGTTGTTTGTAGGTGACGAAACCCATTGGCTCGGAGCACGAAAATTCCAACAAGCCCTGTTGTCTTGTTACAAATATAGAATTGGACTAAGTGCCACCCCAAGTCGCTGGTTTGATGATATTGGTACAGCGAAACTCGTAGATTACTATGGGAATGCAACCTTTGAATTCTCAATTAAAGATGCACTCACAGAGTATAATCCTATGACAGGAAAACACTTTCTTGTCAATTACCACTATCTGATTTCCAAAGTTTCTCTTGACGAAGAAGAAACACAAGAATACAAAGACGTTTCGACAAGGATAAGTAAGGTGTGGAATATGAAGGATAATAATTCTGAAGCTGCCTTGTCTCTGGAAAGACTGATGGAGAGAAGGGCAAACATCATCAAGAATGCTTCAGCAAAATACACTCAGCTCGAGGTGATTCTTGATGAGATTGAAAAGAATGGCAGAATTGAAAATCTGATAATATTTGTATCACCACAACAGATCACAAATGTACTTGCAATTCTTGCAAACAGGGGAATTATTTTTCATAAACTAACAGAAAAGGAAGGTACGCACCCTGAGGGGCGTTATGGAAATAAATCTGAACGAGAACATATTATTTCAAAATTTAAGAGTAAGGAATACCAAGTTATTGTTGCTATCAAATGTATGGATGAAGGTATTGATATCCCAACAGCCAATACAGGAATTTTGATGGCTTCAAGTACAAACCCTCGTGAGTACATCCAACGTGTTGGGCGCATTATCCGTCAAAGTCCGGATAAAACGTCGGCGAGATTATACGATATTTGTGTTGATACTATTCACAATATGGATAACGAGAGTGCGGCATTAGAGAGAAAGATTAGGGCAAAAGAATTGGTTCGACTCAAAGAGATTGCCGAAAATGCAATTAATTCAATAGATGCGTTAAAAATCATAAATTCACTCGATTAATATGGCAATAAGCAAAAAAATCAGAGAAAAGATAGCAGAAAAGACGAAATCTGATATCGCTATGCAGAAGAACATAGAGAGTGTTCTCTCTGGAATTGAAGAAGGCCGTCAAGGGAAGCGAATTATAGAAAAAATCATTAAAACCATATAGGATTATGAGGATTGAAAATATTGAGATACAAAATTTTCGTCAGTATCGCAATTTGACATTTAAATTCCCGCATAAAAAAGGGGATAATGATTTGCACATAATTTATGCCAATAATGGCGTTGGAAAGACGAATGTGCTTAATGCAATTACCTGGTGTTTGTACAACACAGAAATGCATTTAGGTGACAAAAATACTGCTATTGCCATACTGAATAATCAATTGGTCCAAGAGCTACGTCAACATATGCCAGAAGGAGGAAACACAATAGGTGATGCTACTGTTCGCATTCTTTTTTCATCTGATGATGCGTCCGAGAAAATTCGTTTTACAAGGGTTGGCAAGTTTAATGTTACAAACGAGGCTATTATCCCAGTCAATACGGAGTTCTCTATAATGCATTTTATTGACGGAGAATGGAACTCCATTGATACCGAGGAAGAAACTTTATCTATTGTAAGAAAAAATGTGCCTGAGGAAATACATGAATATATTTTCTTCGACGGAGAACATTTGGAAAGTTATTTCAAGGCAGGACAATTCGAAAATATCAAGAACGGCATAGAAGAACTTACGCAAGCAAAAATCCTTGAAAAGGCAGCGATGGCTTTTCAAAAATACCTTTCGGAAGTACTTAATCCCCAAATATCTAACTCTTCAGAAAAAGACATCTCCGTCGCGCAGAAGGAACTGGATAAAATACAGGATGCCACAGATGCATCAAATGCAACTATAGAAACTTTATCAACCCAGATACACAACTGTGATGATGAGATAGCAACACTGGACAATATTATTAGTGGCCATGTCCACGTTTCTGAAAAAACAAAAAGGCTTAAAGAAGTTGACGGATTAATAGATTCGTTAAAAGTTGATATCGAGAAGAAGAAGGCTGAAATGATGGCATTTGCAAGAGAGTATGTACAGTACTTTGCTCTATATCCTGCTATCAAAAGCCTCTACACTTATATTCAGGAACAAGATCAGCATGGTAAGCTTCCGCCTCGTATTGACAAATTTCTACTTGAATCTATTGAACAACATAAGCATTGTATGATATGTGATCAAGATTTAAGTGACCATTCGTATATTTTTATTCAAAAATTACGGAAGGAGCTTGAAATGTCATCAGACACATCCGCTTTATTGAACAAATCAGTAGTAATCCTTCGTCAGTATTTAGAGAAATTATCACATTATCAGACTCAAAGAGAAACATTAATAGATGAAGAAAAGAGCCTTCGTAAACAATACAACGATTACCTCGAGGAAGAAAAGCAACTAAACACCTATCTAATGAATATTCCTAATACGGAGGCTATCACGAAGGCCATCGAGGACAAAAAGGAGTATCGCAAAAAGCGTGATGAGATAGTTGAAAAGAAAGGTGCAGAGGAGGCTCACAAAAAAGGATTGGATAACCAATACTACCTTCAAGCCAAGAAACTTAAGTCACTAATTGAAAAGAACAAACAGCTTGAAAAAATCAATAGTCAAGCAGAATACTGCAAAAAATGTCGCAACATACTGAAAGAGATCCGAATTGAACTTCTTGAAGAAAGTCGCCAGGAAATGGAGAAAGAAACTTTCGACACTTTCAGTCAGCTGTTGTGGAAGAAGGACGCATTCTCCAAGGTTGAGATTTTGGAAGATTATACTTTCCGGCTCCTCGATAAGTATGGCTCGCAAACACTAGGATCTTGCAGCGCCGCAGAAAGAGCTTTGCTTGCTCTGTCATTCACTCTGGCTCTTCAAAAAGTCTCAATGCACGACTCGCTACTATTTATCGACACACCTATAGGACGTGTGGATCAGGACAACCGGCTGAACTTTGTCAATACTCTGTGCGAGATTGCTAAAGGGAAACAGGTGATTTTAACTTTCACACCGGTGGAATACGACGAAAAAGTTGCTGCAGCCTTGCAAGGAGAGTATGCCTCATTCAGCAAGCTGCAGATAGAAGATGGTATAACTATAATCAAATAAAACATTATGGCACGAGTAACACTTAATATTGCAAAGGATTACGATGATGGTTTCATCGAGGATATCGAGAAAAGAAAGTATTTCCAGCTCCACAAAAATGCCGCCTCCCGTACTGATCTCTATTGCTTCGCAATTGCGTTGTGCGAGATGGAGGGGAAGGAACCTACGGCAATTTCGACTGTTGGTGCCAGTAAGTCATTTGTCCGCACCGAGTTTCTAACAAATGTGGAACCGATGCTTTCCTGCCTATACTACGACAAAATACTGAAAGACCATCCCGACGCGATAGATAACATTTGCGACCGCGACGAAGTGTACAACCTGGCTGAGAAATGCGCCAATACCGGTTTCGGCATCCTGAAAGACTGGACAGAGCATATGGACGAAGAGTCTCTCTTCTACAAGCTGATAGGATATATGGACAAAAAATATGATGAGATTAAAGATGAATTAAAAGAAATGATCTGACTGAATAAGTATGAAAAATAAAGGTAATCTAATCATCTCCATTATCGCGGTGCTAATTAGCCTTTTGGCTTTAACCATAGGTATCATCGCCTTCTGGTCGTCATGCATAATAGAATACGACAGCGGGAATGCAATCTTGAGTGCATTCTCGATTATGGTCACAATACTTATCGGGACGGTGACGGTGTTAATTGCCTGGCAGGTTTACAACCACTATGTAGCGAAAGACGAGGTGAAAAATATGGTAGAAAAAGAAACGAAACAATTAGCAGAAGATACTTGGAATATTTTAGACAGCATTATTAGTTCTGCCAATCTTGTTTCTTTCTCGCAAGGCAACCATAAGGACTTCGATGCTTATATGCTTGGGATAGAGACCGCGAAAAAGTGTAAAACGACCTCGTTAAAAGATCAAGCGATAAATGATATTATTGAAAGATTCCACCACCTATATGTGGAATGCAAAGATAGTGAGGACATGAAAATCATCAAAGGCAAACGAAAAGAATACGAGCATTTATGTACAGGAATTGACCATAAATATATTGAAGAATTAAAGGACTACATTAATAATGCCGTTGAGGTAGATGACAAGGATTCTGAATAATAAGCATCTATTGAAAGGGACAATAAATGAAATTACAACACCATAAATATGATGTCTCGCCTAAGATTGAAGAGTTTGTCCAATACTTAGACTCCTCGGATAGAATCATTTTGTCAGCAAAGTTTGGAGATGGTAAGACCTATTTTCTAAAGGAATTAACCAATAATCAAATATTGTCCGAAAAATATGAATTCTTTACAGTATATCCCGTAAACTATTCTGTGGCAACTAACGAGGATATATTTGAATATATCAAACGGGATATTATCCTTCAAATGCACGAAAGAAAGGAATTGAACAATCTTGACTGGGACGCATTTTTTAAAGCGGTGAAATCATTTGTCGATTTATCATCCGTCATCTCATTTTTGCTTTCCTTTATTCCAGGAGGGAATATATATGACAATATATTTCAGAGATTTATCAAAGCCAAAGAAACATATAACGAACAAAAACATATTGCGGACGATTATTTGTCTAAATTCAAAAATCAACGTGGTGGAATATATGAAGAGGATGGTTATACTGAATTAATAAGAGAAACTATCAAGTGGATAAAAGAAGATCATGGCACTGACCACAAGGCGAAGAAAACCGTTCTAATTTTTGAAGATCTAGATAGACTTGACCCACAACATCTTTTTAGAATACTCAATGTGCTGAGTGCCCATATCGACGACACATCAAATCCCGACAAGGTATGTAACAAATTTGGGGTTGACAACATTGTCCTTGTAATGGACTATGAAACGACAGAGCATATTTTCCACCATTTCTATGGAGCAGAAGCCAATTATTCTGGCTATATGAGCAAGTTTATTGCTTGTGAGCCATTTAGATACAGTTTTCGGTCATACTTGGAACAAGATTTCATTCAGCAACTAACTAATACACTTTCCATTCCGGATTTATATCCATACATGTCTAATCTGTCTAAAAAGATTCCTTCCTTATCAATACGAGATATTACAAGGCTATGTAATTTTGACACAACATGTAGGATTAAAAATGATTATATAGAAATGTGTGGCCAAGGATGGGGTGTTTCCACGTCATTACCATTATTTCATCTCATTATTTTCATGATAGAATGCGGCCTATCTATAAAAGAGATTATTCAAGATTTGTCATATAAACGTGAATATAGCGATGTTGAATATGTATCTTTACTATTTCCCCTATTCTATATGATGAAGAAACCTTTTGTATATTTAAGAGATTCAAAAAATAATATTTTTTATTTTGAACCCGAAAAAAATCAAGATGGAGACCTTATCAAACTAAAAATGAATCCTACAAATAGTTATCGAGAAGATCGTCTGGTAGAAACAGCCAATCTAGATGCCTCGCCCTATCTTACTGAATTTTTCAAAACCACATTCAATCAATACATAGATCTCTCTTCAGCCAAAAGAGATTGACTTTTTCTTTCCACCCCGCCACTAGAATATGTAATAAATGCGGAACATGTATAATGAATGTGTGAATGTGTAAATCTTGAACAATCGATTGCTTAAACTGAGATCGGCGACCACGTGGCACCAATGTGCCAATGCGTAAATGTGTTAATATGTGTTTTTGACATTTGAAATAAAACCCGTATCTTTGCACCCGGAAACAATTATTGAGATATGAAACAAGATGAATTATATGATATAATCCATTCAGATGAGAGTTATCGTATTGAACTGACAACTTCAACAGGCAATATGGATAAGTTTCAGGAAGCGATATGCGCTTTTGCCAATGATATGCCAGGCTCCCGCAAGAAGGGATATCTGCTGATAGGTGTAGATGATAACGGGAGCATAAGCGGGTTAAAGGTGGACGATGCATTGATGAAGAAAATAAGCGGAATACGATCCGATGGCAATATACTTCCCTTGCCAGTGATGAGTACCGAAAAAGTGGTTACGGACAAGGGGGATGTTCTTGTAGTCGAGGTAACACCTTCGTTCGATACGCCGGTACGCTATCGTGGCAGAACATTTATCCGCATTGGTCCTCGTCGTGATATAGCCAGTGCCGAAGAGGAGCGTATCCTTGCCGAAAGATGTGCTGCTAGTCTGCCAACCTTTGACACTCGTCCCTGCCGAGATGCCAGACTGGAAGATGTCGACTTGGATGTCATCGTCAAAGAATATTTGCCAAAGGCGATAGACGCTGAGGTCTTGGTGAACGATACACGCTCAATAAAAGAACAATTGGCAGCATTGCACCTATTTAACCTGCAGTGGGACTGTCCGACTTATGCCGCACTTATAATGTTCGGCTACCGGCCTCGTTTCTTTATGCCTGGAGCGTATATCCAATACGTACGTTTCAAAGGGAACGATAACGGCGGAGAAATAATGAACGAGCGCCGATTCGAAGGTGGATTGTATAAGATACTGCCTGAATTGGAGAACTTTATCCGCGACGGCATTGTCACCAAACGCCCGGTGACAATAAGTATTCTGCGCGAGAAAGATGTACTGAATTACCCATATAAAGCACTGCGTGAGCTAATGATGAATGCCGTGATGCACAGAGACTATCAGGCCAATATGCCTACACGTTTTTATCAGTATGACCATCATATCGAGATTATGAACCCAGGAGGACTTTACGGCCAGGCGCGTCCAGAGAACTTTCCCTACGTGAACGACTATCGCAACAGTGTTGTTGCTGAAATGATGAAGACGCTAAGCTATGTCAATATGTTTAATCACGGTATCCGAGAAGTGCAGGAACTATTGAAAGACAACGGCTGCCCAGAAGCAGAATTTAACGTTGGATACCTAACAGCTTTCAGTGTGCTGGTACGAGACGGTGTCGATGGCACCCAAGATGATACTCAAGGTGATACCCAAGGTGATACCCAAAGTGATACCCAAGGTGATATTCAAGATGTTACTCAAGGTGTCCCTCAAGGTGTTACCCAAGGTGTCCCTCAAGATGATAATCTTGATGCTTGGATAGAAGAAAATATACGTCAAAATCCAAAGATAACAACAGATGAATTAGCTAAGTTGAGTAATAAAGGGATTGCTACTATCAAACGCCACATTGCCAAACTGCCACATATCCGCTATGTGGGCAGCGGTTACAGCGGCCACTGGGAAATAACCGAAAAATAAACATCTCGCAATTCCATCTTCTTTGGCCTGACACGAAGGTGTCAACGTCTTCATTAAGCAGAGGGCGGAGGACAATTCACTCAATTCTCGCCGACTTTATTACCGAACGTGTGATTGCCGTTCGCTCGACCTGCTCCGACACAATATTTTTCAAAAACTTTCGTTAAAAAAGAGTCAATGATATCAACGTATCATCATATCAACGTATAAACTTATCAACATTATGGCAAATACACCTACACCACACATCGGCGCACGGAAAGGCGAGATTGCCGACACCGTCATCATGGCGGGCGACCCGCTGCGCGTGAAATTCATGGCCGAGAACTACCTCGAGAACCCCGTGCTCTTCAACCAGGTGCGCGGCATGCTGGGCTACACCGGCATGCGCAACGGCCACCGCATCAGCGTCATGGGCCACGGTATGGGCGGCCCCTCCATCGGCATCTACACCTACGAGCTCTTCAACTTCTACGACGTGCAGACCATCATCCGCGTTGGCTCCGCCGGCTCCATACAGGATGACCTGCATGTGGGCGACCTCGTCGTCGCCACCGGAGCCTGCACCAATTCCAACTACGCCGCGCAGTACGAGCTGCCCGGCACCTTCGCCCCCATCGCCGACTTCCAGCTGGCGCGCCGCGCCGTGGAGGCCTGCGAGCGCATGGGCTACCGCCACAAGGTGGGCAACGTGCTCTCGTCTGACATGTTCTACGCCGCCAACGCCCACAACGACCGCTGGCAGCGCATGGGTGTGCTGGCAGTGGAGATGGAGATAGCGCAGCTCTACATGAACGCGGCCTACGCCAAAAAGAAGGCCCTCGGCATCTGCACCGTCTCCGACCATCTCATCACAGGCGAAGCCACCACCGCCGAGGAGCGCCAGACCACCTTCACCAAGATGATGGACGTGGCGTTTGCCATAGCGCAGTAAGTAATCTCGCTGCATCACAATAAAAACAAGATTGCTGCGTTATTATGCTAAATAGAATAATGTTATGGAACAGAGTTTAGAACTGAACAAGGCACAACTAAGCATCTTGCGTCTGTTGGGGAGAATGAAGACTGTCGAGCAGGTCGAAGAGTTGCGTCAGGTAATCTCTAATTACTACGCACAGAAAGCCACCGAAGAGATGGACCGGCTCTGGGACAGCGGCCAGTGGAGCGAGGAAAAGAACAACGCAGTCCTTGGTGAACATCTTCGTACCCCCTATCGCGTATGAAACGTGTTGTGCTTGACACCAATTGCCTCCTCGCCAGCATCTCATCACGAAGCGATTTTTTTATCGTATGGCGCGGATTGCACGAAGGGAAATACACCTTGTGTGTGTCTAACGACATTCTGGCTGAATATGAAGAGATAATAGCTCAGAAGGCGACGCCAACGGTAGCCAAACATGTTGTTGACGCATTGGTTGACAGCGATTATGTTGAATTCGTCGACCCTCAATTCAGACTCGGACTTATCAGCAAAGACCCTGATGACAACAAATTTGTGGATTGTGCCTTCGCTGCCAACGCCGCTTTCATCGTGTCGAACGACCATCATTTTGATGTGTTGGAATCTATTGAGTTTCCCAAGATTCTGGTTTTGAGACTGCAACAATTTGCGGCGATGTTGAAGATATAGATTTTTATTCACTAAAAAATGCCTTTTGGCAATATTTAATATAAAATTACGTTAATCGGGCAAAATGTTTAACTTCTAAAACTATAACATTATGAAGATTTGCAACAAGATGTTTGCTGAATGTCTGGGTACATTCGTGCTGGTTCTGGGCGGCTGCGGCACAGCGCTGTTCGGACATGTAGGCTTCCTCGGTGTGGCCATCGCCTTCGGCCTCACAGTCATCGCTATGGCCTACGGCGTGGGTCATATCAGCGGCGCCCACCTCAACCCCGCCGTCTCCTTCGGCGTGTGGGTCAACGGCCGCATGTCGTTCAAGGACATGCTCCTCTACTGGGTGAGCCAATGTGTCGGCGCCATCATCGCCGGTGCCCTGCTGCTTGTCATCTGGAAAGCTGCCGGCCTGGGCCAGACAGGCGTCTTCGCCGCCAACGGCTACGGCGCCGAGTTCGCCGCCGCCACGGGCAATGCCGACTATCTGAGCGTCAGCATGGGCGGTGCCTTCCTCGTCGAGGCCCTGCTGACCTTCGTCTTCCTGATGGTCATCCTCGGCGTCACCGACGACCGCCATGCCAACGGCAAGTTCGGCGGCCTGGCCATCGGTCTCACCCTGGTGCTCATCCACCTCGTCAGCATCCCGCTGACCAACACCAGCGTCAACCCCGCCCGCTCGCTGAGCCAGGCTCTCTTCAGCAACGCTGACGGCTGGAGCGCCTGCAGCCAGCTGTGGCTCTTCATCGTGGCCCCGCTCGTGGGTGCCGCCCTCGCCGGCCTGGCCTACAAGTGCCTCGGCGGTTGCTGCTGCAAGAGCTGCAAGAAAGACTGACGCCTCTTTGCATGCCAACCATGAATGCCGCCCCTTAGCAGGGCGGCATTCTTTTTTTTATGCCCCGCGCCACTACTACGCCCGTCAAAACCAGCATCTTCTACCATATTCTATTCTAACAATATATTACATCACTACTATATTTCTCTTACATTTTAAAGAGTGCATAATGAGTAACTAAAGAGTAATTAAAGAGCAACTAAAGAGGAAGTGCCTGTATGTGGCGGATAATCAGCGAGTTATAGTGGTGGTATATCAAAAATGCAACACATTGTTTTACAGTGTGTTGCATTTTTGGCTATGTGTGTTTTGTCAGTCGGTTTCGCCGACGATGTTGTCGGGGGTGATGACGACCTGCTCGACGGTGCCGACGAGGCTGTCGTCGTATGGGCGGCAGAGACGTATGTAGTTGTCTGTCCAGCCGAGCATCTGTTTTGAGTGGGGAGTTGATTCCCAGAGGACGGGACGTGTTTTGCCCATCTGGCTGTCGATGAAGGCGTGGTGTTTGCGTTCGCTGAGCTCGAGGAGGCGCGCGGTGTGCTCGCGGCGTATGTTGACGGGGACCTTCTCGCCGAGGCGGAGGGCTGCGGTGCCGGGTCGGTCGCTGTAGGTGAAGACGTGGAGGTAGGAGATGGGGAGCGAGTCGATGAAGCCGAGTACTTTGCCGAACTCCTCCTCGCTCTCGCCGTTGAAACCGGCCATAACGTCGGCGGCGATGCAGGCGTCGGGCATGACGGCCTTGATACGCTCGAGTTTGGCGCGGTAGAGGGCTGTGTCGTAGCGTCGGTGCATGAGGCTGAGCACGTGGTCGGAGCCGGCTTGGAGGGGGATGTGGAAGTGGGGAAGGAAGGCGCGGCTGTGGGCCACGAAGTCGATGATGTCGTCGGTGAGCAGGTTGGGTTCGATGCTGGAGATGCGGTAGCGCAGGATGCCATCGATGCCATCCAGCCCCTTGAGCAGGTCGAGGAAGCTCTCGCCGTGTTGCTGGCCGAAGGTGCCGGTGTTGACGCCTGTTAGTACCACCTCGCGTGCGCCTGTCGCGGCTATGCGTCGTGCGGCGCAGAGTGTCTCTTCGATGGTGGCGGAGCGGGAGCGGCCGCGGGCGAAGGGGATGGCGCAGTAGGTGCAGAAGTAGTCGCAGCCGTCCTGTATCTTGAAGAAGGTGCGGGTGCGGTCCTCTCCGGAATACGACAGGAGCCGTTTGCTGTCGTTGCCAAGCACTTGGGTGACGCCGGGCATTTTTTCTATCTCGTCTTTTGCCACCTGGGCGAAGCAGCCCATGACGACAATCTGTGCGTCGGGGTTCTGGCGGTGGGCCTGTCGTATGGCGGTGCGGCATTTCTTCTCGGCCACAGAGGTGACGGTGCAGGTGTTGACGATGTAGAGGTCGGCGCGCTCGCCCCAGCCGACGACGGTGTGGCCTTCGGCGACGAGGTGTCGCAGGAGGTCGGAGGTCTCGGCGAAGTTGAGCTTGCAGCCCAGGGTGTGTGCGGCGATGAGCATTATTAGTTATGAGTTTTTAGTTATGAGTTAGGAGTTATGGGGGGAGGGAAAATGTTAAAAAAAGTGTTAAAGTGCAGTTTTATTTTGCCAGAATGTAAAATATGTGTATCTTTGCAGTCGTTCAGGAAAGGCGGAAACGCGAATTACTGATTGAGTCATAGAGAAAAAGGTGTTCCAAGCTACCTTCTAAATCTTGGATTTTTGTAATAGTGTTTAATGGTAGATACAGCCCCCTGTCTTGGGGGCTGCGTCTTTTTTGTGCCTTTTATTTTTCCTTGTCGCGGATGAGTTGCTCAAGGGGGGAGTCCTCCTCATATTGGCGGCTGCGCACCATCTTGAGGCCGTCCTCGTCGGGGAAGATGACGAAGTCTGGCTGTGGCTCGAGGATGAGGATGTCGCGTCCTTCGGCATCCTTGGAGGTGCCCTGCACGCAGCTCATGGCCACGAGGATGCGGCTCTTGCGGTTGGCGTAGGCGAAGTGTTCGCTGCCAAGGCGGTCGTAGAGAGCTTCGGTGCTCTCGTGGCTGACGCGTTTGGAGCCGTCCTTGAGGTAGACGACGACCTTGGCCTTGCCCTGCGGGGCGAGGCATGCGATGTCGAAGATAGATACGAACTCGGTGTCAGGGGTGAGCAGGCGTACGCGTCGGTCGCTGAGGGTGCCGTGGTTCCATGTCTCGTCGACGGTGAGGTGGCGGTCTTCGAAGTATTGGTAGGCGCCGTGGCGGAAGCCGTCCTTGTAGTAGCCTTCGCGGATGAGGAGGCCGTTGTCGTCATACTCGACGAGGCGTCCTTCGAGGCCGCCACGGACGTAGACGCCGGTGATGTAGCCGCGCTCGCCGATGCGTTTCCACCAGCGGCCGTGACGGTGGTTGTCGGCCCAGTTGGCCACCTCGGCGGTGTCGCCCTTGGAGGTGTAGATGATGTGGGGGCCGTGCTTGACGCCCATCTTGTAGGAGGCTTCTTTGACGAGGCGTCCCTGCTCGTTGTAGAACTTCCAGAGGCCGTCGCGGTTGCGCTGGTTGTAGGTGCCTGTGGCGAGGAGGTGGCCCTGCTCGTCGTAGGCCTCGTGGCGGCAGACGCGCCCGGGCTCGCTGTAGGTGTTGCGTATGCGCACCGAGCCGTCGTGGTAGTAGTAGGTGAAGGTGCCGGTCTCCTGACCGTCGACGAAGGTGCCTTCGTAGATCTTTGAGCCGTCTTTGTCGGTGCGCACCCAGTGGCCCTGACGGCGGCCCTGCTTGTCAATCTTGTTCTGCGCCACAGCGCCGACGGAGGTCAGCAACATCGCGGCTGCGAGGAGTAATACTGTTTTTTTCATCCTGTTGTGCTTGCTATTATTTGTTTGAATAACGCGGTTTTATATATTTTATTTTAATATGTGGAAAAAAAGATGTATTTTTGCAGCATGAAATACGATATAAAAGATATGACAAATACAAGAACACTGGGTGTCGGCGGCTTGTTGCTGCTCGACGCCATGCTGGTGGGTGCCGCATGCGTGGTGCCTGCCGCGAGCCATGTGCTGGCTCTCCCTTTGTATATGCTCAACCCCATGCTCGCCCTGCTGCTGGCGGGGATGCTCGTCGGCAAAGACTGGCGCAACGGTCTGCTGCTGGCGGTGCTGATGCCCGTCGTGAGCTGCATGGTGACAGGCATGCCTGCGCCGGCAAAGATGGTGTGCATGGTGGCGGAGCTGGCCACGGTGGCAGCGCTGTTCGGCGTGCTGGCGCGCAGATGGAAGGTGCTGCCAGCTGTGCTGACGGCTGTGTTGGCCGGCAAGGGCGTCTACTATGCCCTCAAGGCGCTGGTGATGGCTCCGGCGGTGCTGGTGGGCACCGCATGGTGGGTGCAGATTGCCGCCGTGCTGTTGTGGGGCGGGCTCTTTGCGATGCTTTATAAGAGAAAATAAGATGAGAAACATTGCTGTGGTCCTTGCAGGAGGTACCGGCAGTCGTATGTACGATAAGGCAGTGCGCTCCGCTGGGGAACGTTCTGCTATATTGCCCAAGCAGTTCATGCAACTGCAGGGGCGTGCGGTGATAGAATACTCGATAGACGTCTTTGACAGCCACGAAGGCATCGACGAGGTGGCTGTGGTGGTGCACCCCGACTGGCGGGGGGAGCTGGAGGCTATCGTCGCACGCAACCAGTGGCATAAGTTAGGGAAGGTCATCGACGGTGGTGCAGAGCGTTATATGTCTACGCTCAACGCCGTGATGGCTTACATCGATGAGCCTGACGACACTAATCTGCTGCTGCACGATGCGGCGCGGCCTTTTGTCACGCCGGTCATTGTGGACCGTGTTGTGGCGGCGCTGCAAAGCAACGAGGCCGTTGGCGTGGCTGTGCCGAGCATTGATACCGTCTGGGAGGTGCATCCCGATATGAGTGCCGACATGTCTGGAATACAGATGGGTATACCGAGGCTTGTGGCACGCATTCCCGAGCGGCGCCTCATGTGGCGTGCACAGACGCCGCAGGCTTTCAGGCTGCCGCTGATACGCGACGCCTACCAGCGTGCGCTGCAAGACCCTCAGTTCCGCGCCACCGACGACTGCGGGGTGGTGCGCCGCTATATGCCGGGCGTGAAGATCGCCGTCGTGGAAGGGGAGGAGCAGAACAGAAAGATAACGTTTGTGGAGGATTTGAAAAACTGACAATCAAATAACTGCCTTATGGATTTGATTACGTTCCTTACCAATAAAATGCCGAGAACCAAAAAGTTTGTTGAGAGGACATTCCCTTTTATTGGAAAGACCATGAATGCCCGAAGGGAACGGATGAGGGTGGAGGCATATAAAGCCTATGGCATGGAGACGGCACGGCAATTCAATGCCTGCATGACTGAGTGCGGATACAGATACATGCTGATTGGCGGTACCATGTTAGGAGCCATACGCGAACACGGGTTCATAAAGCATGACATGGACCTTGATGTCAGCATGTGGATTGATGAATACAGCCCGAAAATGATAGACGACCTCAAGCGTTATGGATTTGAGTGGCTGTATTCCTATCAGATAGCAGAAGGAAAATACGGCAGGGAGGACACCTTTGACTATAAAGGTTGCCGGATTGATATTTTCTATATCTACCCGGCTATTGACAAGTTGCCATATATCACCGACTACTGGAATGAGCCGGGTATGGCTCCCGGGACATACATGCCGAGGCGTCAGGAGATGCCTTTTGTGCGAGAGACGCGGATGGAGAAGTTTGAAGATATGATGCTTCCGGTGCCTGCCAATGCAGAAGAGCAGTGCATATTCCGCTATGGAGAGGATTATATGACACCAAACCCTCGGTGGGATAACCACAAAAAGGTTGGGTGTATACTGGACTGGGAAGAGATGGTGGGTCAGACGCGCCATCTTATCTATCCCAAATTGTGAGTATAGTCTGTTTTAGACCGTGTATTTGATTCCTCGCCAGGCAAAGGGGACTTCAAAGTCGGCATAGCGTGTGGGGGCAGAGAAGAAATCTTCGCGATGTTCGCCGAAGAGATAGACTGGCAGTTGGCTGAGGTCGATATTCCAGGTGCGGATAAAATATTCCAGGTATTTGATTTTTAGTGGGTCAAGTCCCATATAGCGCACTGCGGCGATGTCGGTAAGAAGCAGGTCGTTGCCGCCCAGAAGCACGTTGGCATGCTTCGAGGTGGGGCAGAAGGGTCCTTGTCCTTCGCCGGCCATAATGCCGTCGATGATGGTGAAGTAGTTCCGCTCTTTTGTCAGCAGGCTTTTGTACAGGTCCACCACCATGCGCCAGATGGTGTCGTTGCCGGGGTGGGCTCCGCGATGTGTCACTTTGGCATGCTGTGCGCGCTCCCAGCTTTCGCGGTCGGGATATTCGTCGCCCCCGGTTTCCGGGCTGCCAATGCGCCAGTGCACCAGTTGGTTCTTCCGTGTCATGGCGCCGACCTGCCCTTTGAGGTTGAGTGTGGCGCCAACCTTCTGGTGTGTTTTCAGTTTGGGAATGGAGATATATGTGTCGGCGGTGTAGAGGGAGCCGCTGATGGTGTAGAGCTGGGTGTCGCCGGTATGCGCCGCCACAGTCTCTTCGCGTTCGTCGAAGACACCGCGGAAAAGAGAGGAGTCGACATCGTGCAGCAGGCTCTCTCGCCCAAGGTTCACTTCGAATTCGCCATTGGGGTCACCTGGCTGGTGAGCCATCTTGTCCTTTTTGCCATAGTCTTTGAGGTCCTTGCACACCAAGGGACGAAGGTCATAGATATGGCAGGGGACGTCATATTTGCTTTCCAGACGGCGTATGCCGGTGAACTCCATCAGTTCCTCGAAGTCGGCGTCGATGCTTGGGTTGTCGGCGATGATTATCTCGCCTTGCCCATGGAGAGCTTGAGCCACGCGGTCGGCGACGGCTTCGATGACATTGGGGTGTGTGATGACGCAGTATAGGTCGTCGGTATGGTCGCAACTTTTGCGCCAGCGCGAGGCTACCCAGTTCGGTTTGATGAACACTCGTTGGCCGGGCTTGATGAACTCTTCGAACGGATTGTCAGGGTTCATGCCGAGAGAACGGAAGATTTCGTTTAGTGCCCTGTTGATTTTGTTCGGACGATAGCTGTCGGCCTGGGCGATGGCTACAGGTTTGTTATTGTTTGACATAGTCTCCATTGTCGATTAAATTGAGGAATTGTTCAAGGACATATACATACCATTTCTGGTCACCGGTCATTTCGTCGGTGCAGTGCGGCCAGAATTCCGGCCGCTGGGGTCCCTGCCAGTTTCGCATCCATTCGTTGAGGGGGCGTGGCATGGGGGTTTTGACAGGCACCTCCCATCCGGGATATAGGCGGTTGAATATTTCGCGGACGAGGTATTTGTTTTCACCCTGCCGTATTCGGGCATAGTCCAGCTCGGTGTCGAGGAAGGTGGTCGAGTAGGGCATTGACAGGTTGACACCGGCTGTGGCACAGGCATCCTCGTAGCTGTTGATGGCCTCTTCGTACATGGTGTCGTTCAAGAAGCGGTGCACGTCGACATACCCATTGCGCTCCCATCGAGTGTAAGGTTGGGTGATGAGTTGTGGCTTTCTTAGCACTTTGTATGGGAGTACATAACTGTAGCGTTCGATAATGTCACCTACGGTGCGGTCTTTGGACAATAGGCCGCTCATTCCGCCATACACGATGTCTGCGCTCTCCCCATAAACCATGGCATCGCATCCATCGGATTTGGCTTGTAGGCAAGCTTTGTATATCTGTACTTCGATACTGTGGCAGGGTGTCCCTTTGTGTTTCATGAGGGTGGGGGCCATCCGCACCATGTCATCCCAATAGACTTCAACGATACGGTGCTCAAGTCCGCATTCTTCGGCGTACCGTGCAGCCGTTGGGCTCTCGTCCAGCACCTCCATTCCTGGTACTACACATTTGAATGTATATGCCAGACTGCCTTTGGGCATCATCTTGGCCAGAATGGCTGAGTCGATGCCACCACTTAAAGCCAATGCGGTATGTCCACTGGCGGTTGCATTCTCCATCTGTTGCCTCAGTGCTTGCTCAAGCTCCTGGCTATTATGTATTGGTGTCCTGTTGGCGGGGGGGGAGACATGGAAGTCCTTGATGCCGTCGGCAAAGCATCGGTCTTTGTCCACAATGGTGCGGAACATCAGCCAGCTGCTCATGCAGAATTCTTTATCGACAGTCTTTCCCATTTGTTACTTCACGTCTTCAAGGTTGTCTTTTCTCAAAGTGTCGAGGGCGTTGCGAATCTGGGTAGAGGAGACGCCATGGGTGTAGGGGAAATAGATGATTTTGATTCCTGCTTCGGCAAACTGTTTCTCGTAGGCGTTCCATTTTTCCGTTCCATACCAGTCGTCGCCGACAAAAAGATAGGAGGCGCCAAGCTTCTTGCACGCGGTGAGCTTGTCCATGTCGTATTGTGGCACGGCGGCATCGACATACTTGCAGCTTCTTACCACCTCGATGCGGTCTTCGAACGGTATGAGCGCTTTTTTGCCTTTGTAGGCCACCAGTTCATCGACAGTTACTCCAACGATTAACTTGTCGCACATCCCTTTTGCATTTTTCAGCAGGTTGAGGTGCCCGATATGGAATAAATCGTATACCCCTGTTGTGTATCCTATCGTCATATATGTATTGTTTTTATTGTTCCTGTTTTTTTATCAGTCCCCGCGTGACGTTCTTGCGGAAGGCTACCAGTTTGTTCCCTTTGTTGAACTGCCCTTTGAGGGCGAAGCCCGTCCAGAGCACCAAGGTGCCGCCCCATTTCACGGCCTCTTTGAGGAGACGTACCATATACTTCCGTTGCCCTATTTGTTTGGTGCGGAAGCGCTCGCTCTGGCCGATGCCCGTGGTGAGGCGGTCGAAGTAGTCCTGCGTCAGCTTCTTGGGCGGTATTAGGTGGTACAGTATTGCCGTCGGCAGGTAGTAGAAGCGCATGCCGTGCGATACCATCTTGTCGAAGAGGTCCTTCTCCTCGGCACCTATCAGGCTGTTGCCCTTGCGGCCCAGCTCGGTGTTGAACAGCCCCACGGTGTCGAACACGCTCTTGCGGTAGGCGGCGTTGCCGCCGCCGGGGAACACCTCGCCGGGGAACTCGCGTTCGTTCTTGCCGAGATACAGCTTGCCCGTGATGAGCAGCCGTGTGTAGTGGCTCATCCAGTCGGGCTCCTCGCATCCGTCATATTGCGGTATGATGGGCCCCCCGGCCGCCACGGCCTCCTTGTTGCGCCCGAAGAACTCGGCATACGTCTGCAGATACTCGGGGTTCACTAGCGCGTCGTCGTCCACGTATACCAGCACATCGCCCTGCGCCTCGCGTATGCCGCGGTTGCGGGCGTATGACAACCCCTGGTTGCGCTCCATGAAGTAGCGCAGCGTCACCTGCGGGTGGTCGGCCTTGAAACGCTCGCATTCGCCCACAGTGCCGTCGTCGCTGTTGTTGTCTACGAGCACAATCTCGTATTCCGACGGCGGCAGGGTGCCCGCCGCCACACTGTGCAGCACGTTGTAGAGGTACCGCTCACGGTTGTATGTGCATAGTATAACGCTCAGCATCAGGCTTTCTTTCTTTTGCGGTAGTACATGAATATGGCGCCTCCGGCAAGCACCACCAGCACTATGGAGCTGACGATGGTGACGATGTTCATCTTGAAATACAGGGGCGCTTCGTTCTTGAACTCAATCACGTGGTCGCCGGCCGGTATGACCATGGCGCGGAGTATGTAGTCGGCACGCATGTAGTCGGCCCGTTTGCCGTCGATGTAGGCGCGCCAGTCGGGCTCGTAGTACACCTCGCTGAACACCGCCAGCTGCTCCGTGGCGGCATGGCTCTTGTACACCCTGTGGTCGGGGTTGTAGGGGCGTTTGTGCTCCATCTCTATCGTCGCCGTGCTGTCGCTCACTATGGATATGCCGTCTGTCGCAAACGCGGAGCCGTCGATGACGGCTGTCTTGGCGGGGTCTATGGTGTTCAGCGCCAGTATCTCTTCGTTGGCATCCTTCACGGTCTTGACGTCCTCCACAAACCAGGCGTTGCCCAGCGCCCCGGGGTTGCGCTGCACCTGTCCGTCGTGCATCACCACATAGCGTGCGTTGAGCATGTTAAGCACATTCGGGTTGATGTGACGGCTCAGGTAGAAGTCTATGAGGTCCTGGTAGCGGCGCATCTTCACGGCGCTGTAGCCGCCGATCTGGTGGTGGAATGCCGCCGGTTTGCTGTCGTTGAAGGTGTTGGTGGCCATGTTCAGCACACGGTAGTCTTGGTCGCCGAAGCGTGCCGCCATCTCGTCGATGGTGTAGTCCCACTGGTCGGGCTTGAGCTTTATCTGCTGCTCCGAGACGAAGTTCTTCTCGTTGAGGTAGCGGCGGTCCACACCCCACAGGTCGATGACCACCAGCAGCGCCAGCACTGCCGCCAATATCGCCGGTGCGCTCTTCTTGCCGCTCATCTTGTTGTTGTACAGCCAGAGCGCTGCAAAGGCAAGCGCCACGAAGAGCATCGACCGCCACGAGTCGGCCGTGAACAGCGCCTTGCGGTCCTGGATGAAGATGTCCTGTATCTGTTGCCACTGGTTGCCGTACTGTCCGGCCATCTGTGCGTCGGAGGCACCGCTGTAGCTGAAGCTGCCGCTCAGCAGGAGGCCTATGAGCAGCAGCGCCGCCGTCACGCCGCCACCCACATACAGGGCCAGGTTCTTGCGCTTCTGCTCCACGTCGGACGAGAAAAGCTCCTTGAGGCCCAGCATACCCATCAGCACCATGCACACGTTGGCCAGCACGAGGCTCATGCTGGGGGTGCGGAACTTATTGTACAGCGGCAGCGTGTTGAACAGCCACTCGTTGAGACCCATGAAGTTGCGGCCCCACGACATCAGGATGGCCACCACCGTTGCCGCCAGCAGCCACCACCGCTCGGGCCCTCTCACCAGCATCAGGCCCACGAAGAAGAGGAATATCACGATGGCCCCGAAGTATACGGGGCCGCTTGTGAAGGGCTGGTTGCCCCAGTAGAGCGGCATCTGCTGCTGGTGGAAGGCTTTGTATGAGGCGCTCTCGGTACTCACGGGCTCGCCGCTGCCGCCGCCCATGGCTCCGGGCACCAGCAGGGTGTAGGTCTCGCCGATGCCGTAGCTCCACGAGAAGGCGTAGTCTATGTCCAGACCGCTCTTCTTGCCGCTTATCGAGGCAGGCTCGCCGTCATGGTACAGGTCTTCGGGCGTCACCGTGATGGCGTTGCCGCCGCGCATGGTGTATTTGGCATACTGCTGGCTGACCATCAGGGCGCGTGCGTTGCCGGCGAATGCCAGAGCGCAGCCCAAGAGCAGGATGCCCACGCCGCCCATGAAGCGCGGCAGCCGCTTCTCTGCAGCGGCATAGATGAAATGCGTCAAGCCCAGCAGCAGGGCGCCTATGATGGTGTAGTAGGTTATCTGTATGTGGTTGAAGTTGAGCTGCAAGCCCAGGGCAAGCGTGAAGAGCAGCCCTCCCCACAGCCAGTCGCCCCACTTCTTGTCGCCCTCCTTGGGGCGGCGCAGGCACAGTATCATGCCCGCCAATATCGGCGCCATCATGGCCAGAGCCCAGGCCTTGCTTATATGGCCTGCCTCGACGATGATGATGTTGTAGCTCCCCAGCCCGAAAGCCAGGGCGCCCAGCAATGCCAGCAGCGGGCTGCAGCCCAGCGCCACCAGCGCCACATAGAACCCCAGCAGGTAGAGGAAGAGCACGCCGATGTCGCGGCTGGCACCCACGATCTCGAGGTTCGTCAGCTGGCGCAGCGGCGTGAAGATGCTCTTCATAGGGGCGTTGCCGCCGATCTGGTAGACGGGCATGCCGCTGAACATGGCGCTGTTCCAGCGGGCATACTCGCCGGTCTTGGCGTGGTAGTCCTTGGTCTCCTTGGCCATGGCCTCAAACTTCTGTATGTCGCCCTGCATCACCGCTTTGCCGCTAAGCACGGGCGCAAAATACACCATAGCCACCGCCAGCATGACGACGACCAGTCCTGCGTGAATCCATACACTTTTCTTCATAGATTTAGTCTCTTTAGTTCTTATCGTGTAACTCAAAATACAAAAATCATTATTCATAATTCAGAATCACCAGCCCTTCAGCTCTTCACCGTCGGGTATTCCACCCTCACGTGGTAGATGCTCATCATCTTCTCCTTGAGGAACTTGCGGATGCTGGCGATGTCGCCGTAGGTGAGGGGGCAGTTGTCGAGCTGTCCGGCCTGCACCTTGCCGTCAATCAGGCGGTCTATCATCTCGTCGGTGGCCTCTTTGGAGTGCACCTTCAGGCTGCGGCAGGCTGCCTCCACGGTGTCCACTATCATCACCACGGCGGTCTCGCGGCTGTAGGGGCGCGGTCCGGGGTAGCGGAACAGGCTCTTGTCGAAGTTGCCGTCGGGGTGGCGTTCCAGCTCCTTGGCGTAGAAGTAGCCGGTGTAGGTGGTGCCGTGGTGCGTGCGTATGAAGTCCTGCACCTCCGACGGCAGGTGGTATTTGCGTGCCAGCTCGAGGCCGTCGGTGACGTGGGCTGTTATTATCTGGGCGCTCTCGGCGTAGTCGAGCTCGTTGTGCGGGTTGAAGTCCGAGCTCTGGTTCTCGGTGAAGTAGAACGGGTTGCGCACCTTGCCGATGTCGTGGTAGAGGGCGCCGACCTTCGTCAGCAGCGAGTCGCCGCCGATCTCGCCCACCAGGTCTTCGGCTATGTTGGCCACCTGCACCGAGTGCTGGAAGGTGCCGGGGGCCTTCTGGCTCAGCTCGCGCAGGGCCGGGTGGCTCGTGCTGCTCAGCTCCATCAGCGTCAGGCTCGTGGTGATGCCGAAGAACTTCTCGAACACGTAGATCAGCGGGTAGGCCATGAGGGTGAGCAGGGCGTTGAGGAAGAACATCAGGTAGCGGTCTACGGTGATGGCGTGCAGGTTGGTGTCCTGGCTGAGCACGCCGGCGGTGTAGATGAACGAGTAGCTGATGAATATCACCAGCGACAGCACGAAGAACTGGCTGCGGCGCTCGAGGTCGCGCACGGCGATGATGCTCATCATGCCCGTTATCAGCTGGTAGAAGATGAACTCGAAGGCGTTGGGCACCAGGTTGGCCAGTATGATGACCGTCGTCAGGTGTATGTAGAGGGCCACGCGCATGTCGAAGAAGACGCGCATCAGGATGGGCACTATGCACAGCGGCACCAGCAGCACCCAGTCGGGGTTCACCCTCGTCACCAGCGCCACGATGGCCGACATCAGGAGTATCGTCAGCATGACGAAGGTCACCTTGCGGTTGTCCTCCAGTATGGGGTGGCGTGTGTTCTTGAGGAACATGTAGAGGGCCGTGAAGGCTATGATGGCCAGCAGCAGCTGGCCTGCCATCTGGCCCGCGAGGCTGAATCTGTCGCTGAAGCGGCGGTCGTTCTCGGCCTCCAGACTGCGTATTATCTGCGCTTTCTCCTCGCTCACCTCCTCGCCTTTGCTCACTATGTGGTCGCCCGCCATGACCATCTGGCTGCTGTAGCTTATCTGCGACAGACGGCTGTCGAGCTCCAGGGCCGTGCGCGCCTCGTCGGGCACCAGGTTGGGCACCAGCAGGCTGTCGCGCAGCAGGCCGGCGTCGAGGTCGGCGAAGCTCACGAAGTCGCTCCCTTTGTGCATGCTGCCCACGTTGCCCTGCAGCAGCACCACCTCGCGCCCGTCGAGCGAACCCACGCCCTCGGGCATGGCTATGTAGCCGCTGCGGTAGATGCTGTCCATCTGCCGTTTCAGCCGGCGGCGCTCGCTGCCGTCGAGCCGCCAGCGGCCGCTCTCCAGCCGCTGCAGCGCCGTGGCGCGCGCCGTAGAGTCCTCGCGGTAGTAGAGGATGGCCTTGTGGCGCTCGCTCTCCTCCTCGCCGCGTATCTCGTCGGCGCTCTTAAGCACAGCAAAATCGTACGGGGCCACAAGGTCCGCATCGCGCCATACTGCACCCACCTTGTAGTCGTAGTGCAGTCCGTGGCTCGTATGCGGGAAAATGACCACGATGGCCACCGCCGTCACCAGCATTATTAACACCTTGTATAGCAGAGGCAAACGCTTCACCGTCGCCGTTATAATGTTGTTCATAATCCTATTTTTATAAATTGCAAAGATACAACTTTTTTGCGACATGGCGAAAAAAATAACTTTTTCTCCCCGCCGCGCCGCCGTGCCCCGCCAGCCGTGCGTTTCCGCCACCCTCCGCCGTGTCCTGTTTCCACGGCCCCCCTTCGGCCCCGGTACGGAGTCCCTACGGCCGTTCTTCAGTAGTTCTTCAGTAGTTCTTCAGTGCCGCACTGAAGAACTACTGAAGAACTACTGAAGAAATGCCGTACCGGGTCCGTAGGGGAGCGGTAGGGGAGAGGGGGCGGACAACTTTTTTTTGGGTGTGGCACAATAAAAAGGACGCAACGCTGTTATATGTACAATTGACAATAACTAAAAAACAGTATAAGATGAAGAAAATCTTTGCCATGGCAGCTGCGTTGCTGCTCAGCGCCAGCATGATGAGCGCCCAGAACACGTTCAAGGGCATCGTGAAGTACAAAGTGGAGTCGACAGGCCAGGTGGCCATGACCATCCCCGAGGAAGCCGCTACCGCGGAGATCAGGGTGTCTGGCGACGACATGTTCACCAAGAGCGCCATATTCATGAGCTCGCCGTTCTCGGAGTGCATCCTGGTGCAGAACCTCACCATGACGCGTTGCGAGAACTACGGCATGCTGCTCAGCTACCTGCGCAGCCAGGGGTCGGAGTTCGACTATCAGGGCGACGGCAAGCTGATCATCAAGAACACTGCCAAGGCCGATGCCTTCGACAGCCTCGAGATCGTCGACAAGGAGCCTGGCCATTTCTACATTGAGTACACCACCGAGACCAAGGAGATCGCCGGTGTGACGGCCAAGAAGATGGTGCGCCACGTGTTTGACGAAGAGGGCGTCGACCACCCCACGGAGATGTGGATCAGCGACGAGATCGGTCCGCGCGTCAACATACTCTTCGACGGCATCAAGGGCATGCCGCTGCAGTGCACCGTCGACGCCGGCGAGGGCAAGGCCATCACCTACACCGCCACCGAGGTGGTGAAGGGCAAGGTGAAGGAAGCCGACTTCCTGCTGCCCGACGGCTACGACACCCTCAGCGAGGAGGAGCTCGAGACCCTCGGCACTCAGCTGCAGGAAGAGCTTGAACTGTTGCAGGAAGAGTAGGTTAAGTGTGAAGTGTTAAGTGATAAGTGTTAAGTGAGAGGTGGGCAAGGGTAAGAAAAATACGAAAGGGAAAGGCAAGGCTGCCGCGGGCAAGAGCCGCGCGGCGGCTTTCGTAGCGTTCCTGCGCAGCCAGCGCTTCGCGCACATCCGCGGGGCGGTCTACGTGCTGTTCTCTGTCTTTCTGGTGATAGCCATGATAGGCTTCTACGTCACCGACGCCCGCGGCGGATGGACGGGCTCGCTGGGCAAGGAGGTGGCGGAGTTCTTCGCCGTCAACCTCTTCGGCATCGGCAGCCTCGGCTTCGCGCTGCTGTTCTTCGTCTACGGCATGCGGCTGTGGGGCGTGGTGGTGATGCCGTGGTGGAAGACCTTCGGCAGCACGCTGTTCTGGATGCTCTGGTGCTCGCTCACGCTGGGCTACATCGGCGGTGCGTGGGTGAAGAGCGAGGGCTTCGAGAACTACGCCGGCATAGGCCTGCTGATGGCCGAGCCGCTGCACAGCCTGCTGAGCTGGTGGACGCTGGTGGTGCTGCTCTTCCTGGCGGTGCTCTTCCTTGTGCTGGTGCACAAGATGGAGCTGCCTAAGGTGGACGTCAAAGGGCTTGCCAAGAAGATGGAGCACGAGATAGAGGTGGCCGCCACCGAGCGTGAGCACGAGGAGAAGAAGAAGGAGGGTGTGGAGCTGACGTCGGAGGTGGCAGCGCTGATGAACGAGGCAGATGAGGCCGAGCCGGAAGCCCCGGCCGAGGCCGAAGAGGACGAAGGGGCCGACTTTGACGAGGAGGCCATGCGGCTCTTCCATCAGCCGGCGGATGTCGCCGAGGAGCAGCCCGCTGCCGAGGAACCGGCATTTTCCATAGACGACGAGTTCGCGCGCGTCAACGCCCGTGCCCAGGCCGCTGCCGCCGAGGCTGCGGAGGATGTAAGCTTCACCATAGAAGGCATGGACGAGAGCGGCGAGACGGCCGACACCGTCGAGGAGGCCGTGGACGCCGAGGAGGGCGAGCCCGTGGACGAGAACGGCGAACCCCTCGCCGACGACGACTACCGTCGCCACATAGGCATCGACGAGCCCTACGACCCGCACCTCGACCTGAGCGACTACGTGATGCCCGACACCGGCATCCTCGAGGACTGGGAGGCGTCGAACACGCGCGTCACCAAGGAGGAGCTGGTGGCCAACAAAGACCGCATCGTGCAGACCCTGAAGGACTACGGCATAGAGATCACCGAGATTACGGCCACGCCCGGCCCCACGGTGACCCTCTACAAGATAAAGCCCGCCGCGGGTGTGCGCATCAGCAAGATAAAGAACCTCGAAGACGACATAGCCCTGAGCCTCGCGGCCCTCGGCATACGCATCATAGCCCCGATACCCGGCGAGAGCAACGTGGGTATCGAGGTGCCCAACGCCAAGCCGCAGATCGTGGCCATGAAGACCATGCTGGAGAGCGAGGCGTTCCAGAAGGCCAAGGAGAAGATGGAACTGCCCATAGCCTTCGGCAAGACCATCAGCAACGAGTGCTTCGTCACCGACCTGGCCAAGATGCCCCACCTGCTCATGGCCGGTGCCACGGGCACGGGTAAGTCGGTGGGCTTGAACGCCGTGCTGGCGAGCCTGCTGTACACCAAACATCCGTCGGAGCTGAAGCTTGTGCTCGTGGACCCGAAGAAGGTGGAGTTCAGCCTCTACTCGGCCCTGGAGCGGCACTATCTGGCCAAGATGCCCGACGAGGAGGAGGCCGTCATCACCGACGTCAAGAAGGTGGTGCGCACGCTGAACAGCCTCTGCATAGAGATGGACAGCCGCTACGACCTGCTGAAGCAGGCCAAGGTGAGGAAGATAACGGAATACAACGAGAAGTTCTGCAAGCGTATGCTGAGTCCCGCCAACGGGCACCGCTACCTGCCGTATATTGTTGTGGTCATCGACGAGTTCGGCGACCTCATCATGACCGCCGGCAAGGAGGTGGAGCTTCCCATAGCCCGTCTGGCACAGTTGGCACGTGCCGTGGGCATACACCTCATCATCGCCACCCAGCGCCCGACGACCAACATCATCACCGGCACCATCAAGGCCAACTTCCCGGCGCGTGTGGCTTTCCGCGTGACCAGCGGCATCGACAGCAAGACTATCCTCGACACCGGCGGGGCGCAGCAGCTGATAGGCCGCGGCGACATGCTCATCTCGCTGGCAGGCAAGGATATGATACGTCTGCAGTGCGCCCTTATCGACACGCCGGAGATTGACAAGCTCGTCAAGTTCATAGGCGACCAGCGCGGCTATCCCGATGGCTTCGAGCTGCCGGAGTATCTCGACGAGAACGAGGAGCCCAACAGGGATTTTGACGCCAAGAGCAAGGACGAGTACTTCAACGACGCGGCGCGTCTGGTGGTGGCCTCGCAGTTCGGCAGCACGAGTCTGTTGCAGCGCAAGCTGCAGCTCGGCTACAACCGCGCAGGGCGCATCATCGACCAGCTGGAGGCCGCCGGCATCGTGGGCCCCAGCAACGGCAGCAAGCCGCGCGATGTGTTGATACACGACGAGGTGAGCCTCGAAGAACTATTGAAATCATTGTGATTATGAAACGTAAGATACTCATACTGGCAGGCGCGGCGCTGCTGATGGCGGCGGCCGCGGGATGCTCGAAGCAGAAGACCTGCCGCTGTTCGGTGAAGAATTCGTCGCAGGTGCGCATCGTGAAGATCGAGAAGGGCGAGTGCGAACAGCTGCACTGGTTCCAGGGACACGACGAGGTGGACTCGCTGTGGGCCGACTCGCTGCTGTGTACGGACTACGATTTCCGTATTGATTCTATTTTTGAAAACTGAAGCCATGAAGAAGATATTGCTGACAGCCGGTGCCGCAGCGCTGCTATTGCTCGCCTCGTGCAACAAAGAGAGGCAGTGCAAGTGCACATACACCGAGATGGAGAACGACAACTCGTTGCGTTTCATGTATGTGGACTACGGCATGAAGTGCGAGAACATCACGGAGATGTCTGAAGAGATACATATCACCGACAGCACCACTACGCCGCCGAGCCACTCGCTGCGCCGCATAGAGGTGCACAAAGTCTCCTGTCGCGACTATGGCAAGTGATACGGCCGGCGAGCCCGCGGCAAGACGCAGCCCGGCGAGAGTGGCGGCATGTGTGCTCAGGGTGTTGCTGGGGGTGGTGTTTGCCGTGTCGGCAGTGGCCAAGCTGGTTGCCATAGATTCCTTTGAGCTCTACATCTTTTCCTACGGCTTTGTGCCGTTGAACGTCACTTTTGTACTTGCGCGCCTCTGCATAGCCGGGGAGGCTCTGCTGGCGGTGATGATCGTCACCGGGTGGTGGCGGCGCTGGGTGAACCTGGCGGTGCTGGCAGTGCTGCTGTTGTTCAGTGTTTTCCTTTGCTATGCCGCTCTGTCGGGACGCGACGATTCGTGCCAGTGCATGGGTCGGTTGGCCGATATGCCGCCGGCGGTATCGCTGCTGAAGAACGCGGTGCTGATAGTGGCGACGCTGTTCGTCATGAAGCTGGAACGCGGAGGCGAAGAGAGCCGGTGGCCTGCGGCAAGGAAGGTCGTCGTGACGCTGGCGGTGGCGGTCGGACTGGCGGTGGCGGTATTCACCATATCGGTGCCAGACAGCTGGATGTTCGGAGAGGAGGAGATGCTGTACGACAAGGAGTTGTTGCAGGAGACTGTGAAGGAGCGCGGGCTTGACGACGGGCACAAGTTGGTGGCCTTCGTCACGCCGGGGTGCCCTTATTGCAAGATGAGCAGGGAGAAGATTGGGATGATAGCCAAGTGCCACGACCTTGACACCACGGCGATAGTGTATATAGAGCCTGCCGACATCGGGGCTCAGAGGTTCATGGACCTCACATACGGGAGCCGTCCGTTGGTTGTCCTTGTCGCTGACGGCACGCCGGTGGGTACCTGCCACTACCGCAACATCGACGAGCGCAGCCTTGCCGGCTTCCTGCCGAAACAGTAGGCTGTTGATAACTTTATTGTTGCATTTCATGGGAAATGCGTATATTTGTATTTTAAATATAGGGCTAAATGAGGATATAACATATATGTTATCAATATATTAATATTATCTTTTAACACACAAAAAGCATTATGAGCGGTTTCTTTGGCGTCGTCAGTGAGCGGCCATGTATCTCCGATTTGTTCTACGGGACAGATTATCATTCACATCTTGGCACCAAGCGTGCCGGTCTGGCGACCTTCGACAATGGTCAGGCGCACCAGAACATCCACAACATCCAGAACTCGCATTTCAGGCCTAAATTCTCCAAGGACTTGGACGAGATGAAGGGCAACGTGGGTATTGGCGTGATCAGCGACACAGAAGCCCAGCCCGTGATGGTGAACTCGCACCTTGGACGTTTCGCCATAGCCACTGTCTCGAAGATCAACAACATCGACGAGCTTGAAAAGGACTGCCTTGAGCGTCATCAGCAGTTCACCGACTTGAGCCGCGGCATGACCAACCCGACGGAGCTTGTGGCACTGCTCATATCGCAGGGCAAAGACTTTGTGGACGGCATAGAGAATGTGTACAACAGGGTGAAGGGAAGCTGTACGATGTTGATACTGACGCCTGATGGCATCATTGCCGCGCGTGACCGCTACGGCCGCACCCCGATAGTCATAGGTCGCAGGGGCAATGATTATGCTGTTGCCAGCGAGAGTCACAGCTACATCAACCTTGGCTACGAGACCTGCCGTTTCGTCGGCCCCGGCGAGATCGTCAAGGTTACGACGGAAGGGGGCATCAAAGTGCTCCGCGGAGCCGAGGAGAAGAACCAGATATGCTCGTTCCTGTGGATTTACTACGGATATCCCTGCACCGAATATGAAGGCATCAATGCCGAAGAGGTGCGTTACAACCTTGGCCGTATCATGGGCCAGAAGGACGATGTGGAGGCTGACTTCGTCAGTCCTATTCCCGACAGCGGCATAGGTATGGCGCTGGGTTACAGCAACGGACGCCAGATACCGTACAAACGCGGCCTGCTGAAGTATACTCCCACCTGGAGCCGTTCGTTCATGCCGGTGAGCCAGGAGGACCGTTTCCTTGTGGCCAAGATGAAGCTGATACCTTCGCGCGCCATGTTGCAAGGCAAGGAGGTGGTGTTCTGCGACGACTCGATAGTGCGTGGAACACAGTTGCGCGACAACGTGAAGATGCTCTACGACTACGGTGCCAAGAAGGTGCATGTGCGCATCAGCTGCCCGCCGCTTGTGCACGGCTGCACATTCCTTAACTTCAGCGAGAGCAAGACAGACCGCGAGCTTATCACACGCCGTGTCATAGAGGAGCTTGAGGGTGGCGAGGTGCGCAGGCTTGAGGCCTATCACGACCACACTACCAAGGAGTATGCCAAGATGGTGGAGGTGATAAGGCAGCATGTGGGTGTCGATACGCTGAAGTTCAACACTGTCGACGATGTGTGTGAAGCTATCGGCCTGCCCAAGGAGAGCATCTGCACACATTGCTTCGATGCATCGTCATACGGCGATAAATAAAGAAACCAAGAATTCTGACAGGAGTGAAAAAACTTTTTCTAATCCTTATGTGCGTGGCCGTGGGCTATGGCGCCATGGGCCAGAAACCTAATAAGAACTACCATGCACCTACGGTGCTCAGTGTGGGTGACATTGTGGGCAACTACGGTCTGGACTCGGCGTGGGTCAACGACACCGCTGCCGCAATGCGCTATCTTGAAGAACAGCCTGAGGACTATGTGGTGCTGACCAACCTCTGCGTTTCTATACGCACAAAGGCCCAGAAAGCAATTGCCTCGATCGAGAACGACTATGAGTTTCGCGACAGCCTCATCTGGATAGACAGCAACACTGTGCTTGCCGACTACCCGATATACGAGTACCGCCTGCGCAGACTGGCTGATTTCATGGGCAAGATGAGCATTCGTTACAGCCGCTTGGAACAACAACGCATAGAGAACGAGAGGGAGGTGGCACGCCAGCGTGCGATAGAAGAGGCTCGCCGTCAGCAGGAAGAGCGTAACCGCATTGCTGCAGACTTGCGCTCGAACATTGAGTTGCACCATCGCGCCATTATCGAGAAGTGTGACGGTGCCGGTATCACTGACAAGGTGAAGCTTAAGGAGCTTAAGGACTTGTACTACAGCTACCTGATGGTATACAATAAGTATGACCTCTCCACCGGCAACGCCACCAATGAGAGTATTGCGCGTCTGGATGAGCTGAACGCCTTCCAGAATGACCTGCTGGAGAACGTTCTGGGGCAGAATTCGCTGCCTTTCCAGATCGAGAACTTCAAGAATATCCTCAAGGTGCGCTGCGAGAAGGAGAACAGTGATGTCTACCGTAGCTACACCAAGGTCTTCAAACATACCTCGGTGCCGATATCTTTTGCTGATGTGAGGGAGTATGAGGAGTATATCAACCGCATGCATACGGTCATAAACGTGCAGCAACGCTATATGCAGACGATTGACCTGCGCGCCACCATAGCGTCGGGTACGGAAGCTATACAGTCGCAATACGGCAAGAAGTATCGTGATGTCGTTTCGTCGTACAAAGAGGTGCTGAAAGGCCTCAACCAGGTGCCGGCTTTCACTACCAATGCCGAGAGTCTGTTGTTTATCCAGAGTCTTGAGGACTTCACTATGGCGCAGCAGCTGTATATTGACTATTTCAGTCAGTTGGAGGAGATATCGCAACGTTCCGACTCTATCATGAAGCGCGGTACAGACAATAGGCAACTGTATGATGTCGTTGTCGCCTACCGTGAGATAAGCGACAAGCTGCTTCCGTTGCCGACTTTCCGTGATCCAGAAGGCGCAAAAGTCTATGAGGGACAGCTGCAGGAGGTGCGCGATGTGCAACAGTGCTACATGGACGTACTCACGCTTCGCACAACGATAGCGCGCAATGACGATACGTTGACATCTGTCAGGAAGCTTGACAGAGTGTTGTCTAACGGCTATAAACTGCTCCGCAAGCAGGTGGACCTCAGGCCTTCGTTTGCCACTGTTGAGCGTGGCCGCAGCTTCATCGATATTTTGTCGTCGCATATAGAGATGCAAAACCTCTGTCTTATAACCAAAAAGAAGATAGACCAGATAAAGCGCAACGACAAGCGGATAGACTTCAAGGAGAACCCCTTCCGTAATATCGTGAAAGCATATACGCGCATGTACAAGGCATACAGCGATGTGAGTGAGATAACAAACACAGAGGATCTGCGTCGATATGGCCGCCAGTGCGACAGGCTCCTTGACCTTCAGAAAGCGTTTATCGATATACAGCAAAGCCCGTCGGTGCAGGAGGTAGACAATAGCCTGAAGAGGGAGACGAGTATAGACAAGATAAAGCTTGTCGTAGGTCTGGAGTGAGTTAGAGGGAATACAATAAGAGGCTGATACGTTATCGTGTCAGCCTCTTGTTTTATTTGCAGAAAGTCAGCGGTTCTGCAGGACCGTCTTCTTGGCCATTAACAAAGACTTTTTCTATACGGGTGTGGAATGTCTGACCTTCGAGTGGGCTCCATCCGCATTTGCTGAGCAGGCTTTCCTTGGTTACCGTTTCTTCAACATGAGGACGAATCAGTACGAGGTCGGCCTTATATCCTTTGCGTATGAAGCCGCGGCCGTTGATGCCGAATAGTATGGCTGGGTTGTGGCACATTTTCTTTACTGTCATCGTCAGCAGTTCGTCGTTGTCTATGGCGACTTCCATCATCATCTGAAGCGAGTGCTGGATGGACGGTATACCGCTGGGAGCGTCAAAGTAAGGCTTTTGTTTTGCCTGGATGGTGTGCGGTGCGTGGTCGGTTGCTATGGTGTCGATGAGGTCGTCCTCGAGGGCGGCCCAGAGTGCAAGACGGTCGTCGTTGCTCTTGATGGCGGGGTTGCACTTGATGAGGTTGCCGAGTTGCTGGTAGTCGCGGTCGTCGAACCAGAGGTGGTTGGGTGTCACTTCCGCGGTTATGTGCTTTTGTGTTATGTCGAAGTTGCTGAGCAGGCTGAGCTCTGTCGCAGTTGAGATGTGTGCGATATGCAGACGTGTGCCGAAACGGCGGGCTCGTTCGATGGCCTTGTAACTGCTGAGGAAGCATGCTTCGGTGTTGCGTATCTGGGGGTGCAACGCGGCGGTCTCACGTTCTGTCCCTTGGCATTCGCGTTTCATGTTCAGCATGTTGGCTTGTATAACGGCTTCCTCCTCGCAGTGAGCCACGATGAGCTTGCGGGCGTCGCGGAACAGATGGTCAAGCTGTGTGCTGTCGTTGACGAGCATGTTGCCTGTGCTTGAGCCGAGGAAGAGCTTGATGGCGGCGTAGCTTGTGGGTTCGACGGCGAGGATGCTGTCGATGTTGTCGTTCGTGGCACCGAGCATGAAGCCGTAGTTTACGGCGCTGTCACGTGCTGCGAGTGCTTCTTTTTGCCGCAAGGCCTCGACGGTTGTCGTCAGGGGGTTGGTGTTGGGCATGTCGATGACTGATGTCACGCCGCCAGCCCGTGCTGCACGGCTTTCGGAGTAGAAGGTCCCTGCCGGGTTTTCGCTCATGCCGCCGTCGCGGAAATGCACGTGGGTATCGATGATGCCAGGCATCAATAAGAGGCCTTCTGAATCCAGAATCCTGACATCGGAATCCTGCTCGATGCTCATCGTGTTCGCTGTCTCGAACACTTCCGCTATGCGGTCGTCCTCAATGAGTACTGAGCCTGTAAAGATGCGGCCTTCGTTGACGATGGTCGCGTTGTGGATTAGTGTTTTCAGAACTTCCTCCCTTCTGCCCAGCGGCGGCCGGCCATTTGTGCTTCTGCCGAGGTGTTGTACTGGTTTTTGACGACGAACTGTCCCGTGTGGTCGATGCAGCCCCATTTGCCATCCATCTTGGCCGGAGCCACGCGGTCGTTCCACACGTAGGTGAAGAGTTTTGCGTCCTCAAGGGTGGGCTTGATAACCCATTCGCCTTTGTAGTCCACGTATCCCCAAGCCTGTGTGCCGGGGTCCATGACCGGGTAGAGCCAGTGTCCGAGTTCCTCGCCACGGTCCCACTGGTCGCCGGCTTGCCAAGCCTCGCTGCTCAGAGTGAAGACATTGCGGGAGAGGTCGTCGCCGGTGTCGCTCACCACCATCCAGTAGCCGTCCAGCTTTGCTGTGGCGAAGAGGCCGGTGTCGTTGGCGAAGCGTGTGGCGGCTTCGTATTTGGGCTGTATGCGCCATTCTCCGCTCCAGTCCACCCATCCCCATTTGCCATTGGCGGGATTGGACACAGGGTAGCGCCACCCTTCGAGGGAGCGTCCGTGTTCATACTGAAGCAGCGCGTCGGCGGCTTCCTCCTGGGTGAAGAAGATGGGGGTGCTGACGATGTTGCCGTTGCGGTCTATATTACCCCAGCGCCCCTCTTGCTTGACTTGCGTATATGGGTAGTTGTTGTCGCTGCCGAAAGGCATACGGTCTTCATACATAGGCTGCACAGCCCAGCGTCCCAGGTAGTCTACAAAGCCCCATAGGCCATTCTGGGGATTGGTGACCGGCACGCGCCAGGTGTAGAAGTTGCGGCCGACAGCCCACTGGGCACCGGCTTCTTCGGCTTGTTCTGCCGAGAGGAAGATGTTGTTGACCACAAGCACACCGCGGCCGTCGATGCATCCCCAGCGGCCGTCCTTCATTACGCTGGCATAGCGCTTCGGGTCGCGACCCTTATGAGGATTGGCGGCTTGATAGACAGGCTGGTATTTCCAGCGGCCGTAGTAGTCGACGAACCCCCAACGGCCGTCGGCGGCGTTGCGTGCGGGGTAGACCCATTTGCCGGGTTCTGTCATCTGTTCCCACTGGCGTCCGGCTTCCTGGGCCGCTTCCTTTGTGGGGAACATGTTGCGACAGACTAAGTTGCCGTCGATGTCAATGCAGCCCCAGCGTCCGTCGGTCTTTACCGGGGCCCATTTCCTGACGTCGCCTTCAAAGTTGCCGGCGCGCTGGTACTGGGGCATGATTTTCCAGCTGCCGTTGTCGTTTTTGTAGCCGAAGGTCTGTGTGGCGCTCTCGAAGACGGGTTTCTGTGCTTCGATGCTTGCTGTGGCGAGCAGCGCCAAGGTGACTGTGAAGATTAGTCTTCTCATATCTGTTTGCTTGTTGTGTGTTTATCTTTTGTGTTCGTTGTTTCCTTTGAGGTCCAGCAGCCTGCGGCGGGCCACGGTATAGGTGGTGCGGCGGTCGGTGATGGCGTTCTGTGCCTGGAGGAGAAGGGCGTGGGCCTGCAGCACTTCCGAGAGGGTAGTGTTGCCGGCGGCGTAGTTGAGGTTGGAGAGGCGGTAGTTCTCCTTGGCCACTTCCAGCGCCGACGAGTCTGACTTCATGAGCATGTAGGCGTCCAGCATGTCGCTGTATGCCTTCTCCTCTTCAAGCGACATCATTTTGCCGAGGTTGTCCTGCATGATGCCGGCTTCCTCTATGGCTATGTTGTGCTGGCGTATCTTGTGCGAGGTCTCCCACCATGCTGTCAGGGGCACGTTGAGCGACAGGACGGCGATGGCGTTGCCCACGGCGTTTTTCTTTATGATGTTGCCGTAGAAGCCGATGCCGACAATTGAGAGTTGCGGCAGTGTTTCGCCTATGGTCATTTTCCTCTTTAGCTTCTCGGCTTCCACGTTGATGCGCAGGAGCTGCATCTCGGGTCTGAGGCTGTCGGCCTGCATGGTGTATAGGTACTCGATAGGCGGCAGGGTGGCGGGCGAGGGGTCGGCAAAGACCGTGCTGTCGGTGTAATCGATGCCTATCTGGCGGCAGAGGAGCCGCTTGGCGAGCCTTATGCCGCTGGTGAGCTGCTGTTGGTTGGCGAGCATCTCGTTGCGCTTGAGCTGCACCTGAAGGGCGTCGCTCTTTGTCACGAGGCCGTTTGCCAATGCGCTCTGCACTGTGCGGTCCAGCGAGTCAATGAGGTCGAGGGCCGCCGTGAGTGTGGCCACTTTCTGCTGCAGGCCTGTGACGAGGTAGTACGACGACTCTATGTTCTCCAGCACGTCGCGTTCCTTGGCCGCGGCTTGCAGTTCGGCGGCTTCCACGCCGAGCTGTGCCAGACGGTTGCCGTTCACTATGCGTCCTCCGGCGAAGATGGGCTGCGCCGCTGTGGCGGAGATGCTTGCGCCCCTCTTCATCAGCGTCATCTCGCTCTTTATGTCTGACCCTCCTGTCACCGCTCCTTCGTATATGGCCTGTAGCAGTTCCCGCATGTCATCAGACTGTATGTCGTCGATGCCGAAGCGTATCAGCGGTTCTGCGGCGTGGTAGCCGAGGGCGCCGAGCTGCACCTGCGGGAAGAACTTGGTGAACACCTGTTTCTTCACTTCCTGCGCTTTCAGCACATCGAGCTGCGTGGTGCGTATGTCGGCGTTGTTGCGCCTGGCCAGCGCCAGACAGCTGTCGAGGGTTAGTGTCTGGGCTGTCAGTGTGGTCGGCGCGAGCGCCATGGCGACGCACAGCGCCGTCCGCATTATCCTGTTCCTGTATGTCCTTTTCTTCATCTGACTCTTTTTTACTGTTCGCCCAACTTTATCGGCCTGAAGTTCTGACGTTTCTTGCCCTCGAAAGCCACGCAGTAGGCCACGGGCAGTATGGTGATCACCAGCGGCAGCGTGAATATGGTGCCGAAGCATATCACGACGCCCATGGGCATCCACAGCATGGTGCCGGCCAGTATCATCGGCACTACGCCGAGGGCTGTCGTCGCCGACGTCAGGAAGATGGGCCTCATGCGGCGCAGGCCGGCCTGGTAGGCCGCTTCGCTTACCGACAGCAGCTGCTTGCTCCGCAGCTCAGACACGTAGTCGTACATGATGATGGCGTTCCTCACGATGATGCCTACGAGCGATATCAGACCCAGCGTCGCCGTGATGGAGAAGTCGAGCCCGAAGAGCCACAGGCCGAGGGTGGCGCCGAAGATGCACAGCACTGCCATCGATATGGAAAGCAGCGAGATGCCTATCTTGCCGTAGTGGATGATGAGCACGAGGAACATCACGCCCACTGCCGCCAGCACGGCCAGTATCAGCCGCGGGAACACCTCGCCGGAGAAGGCGTAGGTGCCGCCGGGCTCCCAGCTCACCCCCTCGGGGAGAACCATGGCCTCAAGCTTCTTGGCTATCTTCTTGTATTCTTTTATCTGTCCCGCTCCCGACATCACGTCGGCCGACACCGTTATGCAGCGCACCCCGTTGCGGTGGGGCATGTTGTTGTGGTGGAAGCGCGGCACGACGTCGGCCACCTGGCGCAGCGGCACCCATACGCCCGGTTGCGCGCAAGGCACCAGCAGGTCGCCCAGCTCGCCGTAGGACATGTCGCTGGGGCCGTCGGAGTAGACAGAGATGGGTATGTTGTAGTCTCCTTCCCACAGCGAGGACAGCCGCGTGCCCGACAGCGCGCCGTTAAGGTACACCGACAGCGTGGCCTGCGTTATTCCGAGACGGTTGGCCTCGTCGGTCTTCATCACTATGTCAAGCATCTCCTCGGTCTCGTCATAGTCGGAGTGCACGTAGAACAGGTTGGGACTCTCCTTCATCAGGCGTATCAGCGAGTCGCGCACGGGCTCCATCTTGCCGTAGTCGTCGCCCTTGATGTAGAACTCCACCGGCGACGGCGCGAACTGGTAGTCCATCTGCTTGAAACGCACCTGCGCCTGGGGGAACATGTTCTCGTAGCGCTGCGCGCATTCCGCTATCAGCTCCTTGGTGGCGTTGTCGCTCTTGGTGTTGACGATAAACTGCGCGTAGTTGTCCGACGCCAGCTGCGGCGCGTACATCATGTGGAAGCGCGGCGACGACATGCCCACAAACTCCGTGACGCTCTCCACGCGCGGGTCGGCCTGCAGCATGTGCGCCAGCGAGTCGGCCACCTTCTCGCTGTCCGCTATCGTCGAGCCCGCGGCCAGGTGTATCTCCACCGCGAAGCTGTTGCGCTCGGCCTTGGGCAGCACCTGTATGTTGATCACCGCGAAGAGCGCGCCGCCAATAAGCACCGTGGCCAAGCCCACGGCCAGCGTCGTCTTCTTGTGGCGGAAGCAGAGGTCGAGCAGCCGCTTGTAGGCGTTCTGAAGCCCGTCGAAGAACTTGCCCTGCAGCACCGCGAAGCGCGACGGCTTGGCGTGCTTGTTGTACTTGATCAAGTGCGACGACAGGAACGGTATCACCAGCACGGCGTACAGGTAGCTGCACGTCAGCGCTATCAGTATCGTCCACGGGAAGAGGCCCACGAAGTCGCCCATCATGTTGCCCTTGAAGATGCCCAGGGTGGGGAAGAACATCATGGCTATCGACGCCGTGGCGAAGAGCATGGAGGCCGACAGCTTCTTCGTCGACACCGCCGCCGAGTACCACCGCGAGTGCCCCTCGTGCAGCATGTCCGTGTAGCCGTCGATGACCACCACCGAGTCGTCCACTATCATGCCCAGCACGGCTATCAGGGCCGCCAGGGTCACCGTGTTCATCTCGAAGCCTATGAAGTACATGACGCCCAGCGTGGCGGCTATGCAGATGGGCACCGACGTGGAGCTCACCAAGGCCGTCTGCAGCGGGAAGAGCATCAGCATCACTATGATGACCACCAGTATGGCCTCCATCAGGTCTTTCATGAACGACCGCACCGAGCGGTCCACCACCTGCGGCTGGTCCGTGATGCGGTGTATGTGTATGTCGGGTGTCAGGCTCTTTGAGTAGTCGGCGATGATCTTGTCCACCTTGTCGCCGAACTCAACCACGTTGTTGCCCGGGCGCATCTCTATCGAGAGCATCAGGCACCGCGTGCCCGTCACCGTGTTGTCCGAATACTTTATGTGGGGCGACGACTCGGGGTAGCGCGACTCCAGGCGCGCCACGTCGCGCAGGCGCAGCGTCTGACCCGTCAGCGGGTCGGCGAAGATGACCAGCTCGCTCAGGTCGTACACGCTGCCGTAGGGTATCGACACGTGCACCAGCGCGTTGCCGTTCTCGTTGCTCATCTTGCCCGAGACGGTGCGGAACCCGTGCGCCGCCAGCTCGGCGTTCACCACCGAGGGCGAGATGGCGTACTGCGTAAGCTTCATCGGGTCCATGTGCACGGCTATCTCCTCGCGCTGCGTGCCCACGATGCTGATCTTGCCCATCTCGCGTATGCTGCGCAGGCGCGCCGAGAGGGCTTTGGCCATCTCCTCGAGTTCGCGCGGCGACCGCTCGTCGCTCTCCACGGCCAGCAGCAGCGACGACGCGTTGCCGAAATCGTCGATCACCGCCGTCGCCAGCACGCCCTGCGGCAAGTCTGTAAGCCTGAACAGCGACAGCCCCTCGCGTATGCGCGACCACGTGACCTTCGGGTCGTTGTCGCTGTGCACCAGCGTCACGAAGATGTAGAGCATGCCGTTCTTGCTGTACGAGTAGGTCTTCGTCTTGTCGACGTCGGTGAACGTGAACAGGTAGTCCTCCACCTTGCCGGCCACCTGCTCCTCTATCTCCTCCGCCGTGGCGCCGGGGTAGACCACGGCCACCACGCCCTGGCTGATGTTCACGTCGGGGAACTCGTTCTTGTTCAGGTGCGGCAGGGCATAGATGCCCAAGGCTATCACAACGATTATGCTGAACGCGAGCATAGGGAAACTACGCATCGCGCCTTCAATCATATTTGTCCTTCTTGCCATCCACTCAAAACTTAAAACTCAGAACTCATAACTCAAAACTCTTAACTTCTTGCACCTTCAGCTTGGCGCCGGTGTAGAGCTTCTGGTGCCCTTCTACGACCACCGTGTCGCCGTCGGCGAGGCCATCCTCCACCATCACGCCGCTCTTCAGGAAGTCGCCCACCGTGATGCTGCGCTGGCGCGCCACGCCGTTCTCTATCACCCACACGGCCTGCCCTTCGGGCATGGTGTGTATGCTGCTCAGCGGCACCACCACCTTGCGCTCGCCCTTCGCGGCCGTGCCCTCGCTGCGCTCAACCTTCACCTTGGCCACCATGTCGGGCAGCAGCCCCTCCACCTCGCCCGAGGTGATGGAGGCATGCACCAGGTAGGTGTGGCCCAGCGGGTTGGCGGCCAGGCTCTTGTCGCTGATGCGCAGCGTCAGCTTCCGCTCGTCGAGCGCCGGCACCGTGGCCGTGGCCGTGTCGCCGGCGGCCATGTGGCGTATCTCCTGCTCGGGCACCGAGAACGAGACCCGCAGGCGGCTCATGTCGAGCACCTTGCACACCGTCTCGCCGGGGCGCATCTCCTGCCCTTCGTGCAGGTCGCCGCACGACACCGTGCCGCTGAAGGGCGCACGTATCGTGCATTCCTCAAGGCGTTTGCGCGTGCTCAGCTCTGTTTGGCGCGCCTTCTCGAGGTCGGTCTGCATCTGCACCCAGCGCACCTCGCTGATGCCCCCCTCCTTGTACACACCCTCCAGCCGGCGGTAGCCGTCCTCGGCCTGGCGTAGCGTGGCCAGTGCCGTGGCGTGGAGGCTTGACGACGTGGTGCTGTCTATCGTCGCCAGCACCTGCCCTTTGACCACGTGCTGGCCGTTCCTGACATTCACCTTCGTCAGCGTACCCCCGAGCGGGAAAGCCATGCTGATGCTCTTCTCCGACGATATGTCGCCAACATAGTTGCGCTCCGTCGTCGCGTCCGACGAGCCCACAACCATGACGTTGACCGGTGTCGTGTCCGTCCATCCTGACGCCGACTGGTGCTTCTTTCCGCACGAACACAAGCACAGGGCTGCAGCGGCAACGAGTGTAAAGAGTTGTTTCATAGTGGGGTAAATGCTTTTTGTTGTCTGTTCTTTTTTTGCAAATTTACACCTTTTTTACAAATCGTGCAAATTTATTTTATCCTTCCCTTGCCCCACCGCGCATGTCCTGCCCGCACGCCCCGCTTTTCCTACGGTCCCCCTACGCCTTTCCTACGGACCCGGTACGGCATTTCTTCAGTAGTTCTTCAGTGCTACACTGAAGAACTACTGAAGAACGGCCGAATGGACTCCGTAGGGGGGCCGTAGGGGAGCCGTGGCGAAGGCGGAGGGGAGCCGCTTGGTATGCGGCTTTTTTGTGTTGTGTGTAATGTGTTGTGGCAGTGTGGGGTGCGATAAAATGTGCGCTTTTTTGACAGAAAAGGCGCTCTATGTCAAAATTAAATCGTATTTTTGCAGTTTGAAAAAAAGAATATCAACAATTATAAATTACAGACAACGATGAACAAATTTGATCCCGCAACCGCTATTCAGCGCATCGATGGCCGCGACGCCAACCGCGGCGTGAACCCCGCAATCTGTGACTCCGCCACCTTCACTTTCCCCGAGGCACACCTGATGACCGAGACTTTCCACGGCGAGACCGAGGGCTACTTCCTCTACAGCCGTCACTGGAACCCCTCCAACCTCGCTCTCTGCCAGCGCCTTGCCGCTATGGAAGGCACCGAGATGGCTTGGGTCACCGGCAGCGGTCTGGCCGCCATCACCAGCGCCCTGCTGCACGAGGTGAAGAGCGGCGACCACATCGTGGCCAGCATGACCACCTACGGTGGCACCTTCGCCTTCATGAACAACTGGATTAAGAAGTTCGGTGTCGACGTGACCTTCGTCAACATGCAGGACCTCAATGCCGTGAAGAAAGCCCTCGACGAGCACCCCAACACCAAGGTCGTGTACACCGAGACCATGAACAACCCCCTGCTCCGCATCGCCAACGTGCCTGAGCTGAGCAAGATGGCCCATGCCATCGGCGCCAAGCTCATCGTCGACAACACCTTCACCCCGATGATTTTCAGCCCCTGCCGCCTGGGTGCCGACGTCACCGTCTACTCGATGACCAAGTACATCAACGGCACGAACGACTGCGTGGCCGGTGCCATCTGCGGCAGCGCCGAGTACATCAACAGCCTGATCGACGTCAACAACGGCACCTGCATGCTCCTCGGCCCCGTGCTCGACCCCATGCGCAGCGCCTCCATCAACAAGAACCTGCACACCCTGCACATCCGCATGAAGAAGCACAGCGAGAACGCCATGTACCTGGCCAAGCGCTTCAAAGAGGTGGGCTTCAAATACAACTACCCCGGTCTGCCCGAGCACCCCGACTACAAGCTGTTCTGCAGCATGATGAACGAGGGTTACGGCTTCGGCGGCATGATCAGCATCGACATGGGCACTGCCGACCGCGCCAGCAAGATCATGGAGCTCATGCAGCAGAAGGGTGTCGGCTACCTCGCCGTCTCGCTGGGTTACTTCAAGACCCTCTTCAGCAACAGCGGCAAGAGCACCAGCTCCGAGGTGCCCGAGGACATCCAGAAGGAGATGGGCATGAGCGAAGGCCTGATACGCTTCAGCATGGGTCTCGACAACGACATCGAGGCCACCTTCCAGCTCATCAAGGATAGCGTGGACGCCTTCAACAAGTAAAATTATCCCGATGGTTTTAATGGGTTTAATGGGTCGTATGGGCATTGCCCATGTTGCCCATTAAACCCATTAAACCTATTAACCCCATCAACCCAATGAAAAAGATAGCAATTATTCTCAGCGGATGCGGCAACCGCGACGGCAGCGAGCTGCAGGAGTCGCTGAGCCTCATGCTCGCCATAGACCGCCGCGGATGGCAGTACCAGTGCTTCGCGCCGGAAGGCCTGTTCGAGGTGGTGCCGCACGTCGACGTGCAGGACACCGAGGAGGAGGGCACGGTGCTCGACATGGAGCAGCGCGACATCTTCGTGGAGAGCGCCCGCATAGCCCGCGGCAACCTGCTGCCGATAGAGGACTACAGGCCTGCCGACTACGACGCGCTGGCTCTGCCCGGCGGCATGGGGGCTGCCCGCAACCTCAGCACCTTCGCCTTCGACGGCCCCAGGATGGAGGTCGTTGACAGCGTGCAGGACGCCATTCTGGAGACCTACCGCGCCGGCAAGCCCGTCGTGGCCATGTGCATAGCACCCATGGTGCTGGCCAAGGTGCTGGGCCGCTACGAGGTGGAGCTCACCCTCGGCCCCGACGACAACCAGGCCTCGCAGGTGGCCAAGGGCTTCGGCTGCAAGGTGCGTGCCTGCGGCCCCACGGACGTGTGCGTCGACGACGAGCACAAGGTCGTCACCACCCCCGCCTACATGGCCGCCTCGCGCATCAGCGAGATATTCGCCGGCGCCGAGAACATGGTGGCCGGGCTCGAGCGGATGCTGGGTTAGCAGCACAGCGAAGGGCAAAAAAAAAGACACCTTGCGGGTGTCTTTTTTTTTATGTGATTGGTCAAACTGTTATTCAGCCTGCTCTGCGAGGCCGATGTATTTGTCTATCTCCTGCCACTCGGTGCTCTCGGGGTAGTTGCGCTTGACGGTGTTGAAGCAGTTGAGGGCCTCGGCATTGTTGCCCAGCACGAGGTAGGCGAGACCAGCCTTGAAGTAGGCCGAGGGGGCGGTGATGTAGTTGTCGTTGGCCTTGGCGGCTTTGAGGTAGAGGCTGACGGCCTTGTCGGTGTTGCCGAGTTCCATTTCGGCGTCGCCCTGAGCCATGATGGCGATGGGTTTGGTGAAGGTGTCTTTGCCGCTGTATTTGCCGAGCCACTTGGCGGCTTCGTCGTAGTTGCCGAGACGCAGGTTGGCGATACCGGCATAGTATTTGGCGAGGTTGCCGGCCTTGGTGCAGCCGTAGCTGTCGATGACGCTCATGAAACCACGGAAGGTGTCGTCGCCGTTGAGGGCTTTCTCGTAGTCGCCCTGGGCGAACCACTGCTCGGCGGCGAACATCTCTTCGGCGGCGCGCACCTCGCGGGGCTGGAAGTACCACTTGCGCAGGCCGAAGATGGCGAGCACTACGACCAATATGGCCACGATGCAAATGATGATGGTCTTCTGGTTTTTCTGGATGAATTCTTCCGAGCGGGTGATGACGCTGCCCATCTCGGTGTTCTTTTCTTCAACTTGTTTTTCCATATTTGTATGTGTGTATTATCCGTTTTGAAAACGGGTGCAAAGATACAACTTTTTTACGAATTGGCTGTATAAAATAAAAAAAAGTCATCAACAAAACGGTTTTTTGCGGAAAGAAGCCTGGAGTGGATGTGTTGAATGTCAGTATGATATAAAAAATAATGTTAAAAAAGGCAAGAAATATTTTTTTTGTAAATATATTTTACATATTTTTGCAAAGATTATTGACGGACAAAAAACGAGCAATTATGGATACTAAAATCAAATATTTGGGCCTTGAATTGAAGAGCCCTGTGATAGTCGGAAGCTGCGGCTTGACGGCTGATGTGGACAAGATGGTTGAGATGGAGAAGGCCGGCGCCGGTGCCGTGGTGCTGAAGTCTATCTTCGAGGAGCAGATTATCCATGATATCAAGAGGAACACGCATGTCGTGGCGCCTACCGACAACTACGGCGACAGCTATGAGTATATAGCGATGCATGTGGCCGACGATTCGCTGGAGAAGCATTTCGCCATGATCCGCGAGGCGAAGCGCCGCTTGACGATACCGGTGATCGGCAGCATCAACTGCTTCTCCTACGAGAACTGGCTGACCTATGCCAAGAAGTTCGAGGAGGCGGGATGCGACGCCCTGGAGCTCAATATGGCCATACTGCCGTATGAGACAAGCCTTTCGGCCGACGATGTGGAGCGTACATACACACAGATTATCAATACGCTGCGCAAGTCGGTGAGCATCCCGATAAGCATCAAGGTGGGCACCTACTTCACCGATATGGCCAAGCAGCTGCAGCAGTTGAGCTGGATGGGTATACAGGGTGTGACGATGTTCAACAAGAGTGTCGAGGTGGATATCGACATCGAGAACGAGACTTTGAGGAATGCTTCCTACCTGTCGGTGCACGAAGACATGTACCGCACGCTGCGCTGGGTGGCCCTGATGAGCAAGAAGATGCGCTGCGACATCAGCGCCTCGACGGGCGTATACACAGCGGACGACGTTGTGAAGATGCTGCTGGCTGGTGCCAACAGCGTGCAGGTGGTGAGCTGCCTCTACAAGAACGGCATCGATGCCGTGAAGGAGCTCAACGCCGGCTTGCAGGCATGGATGCAGAAGAAAGGGTATGAGAACATCGCTGCATTCCGTGGCAAGCTTGCCGTGCAGCCCGCCGACAAGGCTTCGGTGGCCATGCGCACCCAGTTCATGAAGTATTTCGCAGAAATTGTTTAGCAAGTAAATCAATAGTTATCAGTCATTAAACATTATTACGATTATGGAACAGCAAGAAGAGAGAACAGTCAGTTTCTTCCGTTTCGAAGATCTGCGTGTCTACACCAAGGCTACCGATTACGCAACATGGGTGACCGTCAATACGGCCGGCCATGACGGACAAAAGTCGCTCGTGGGGGCTTTCTGCCACTCGGCTTACGACATAGCACTCAATATCGCGGAGGGTTCGAGCCGCAGCAAGAGCCAGTTCGACCACTACCTGAAGATAGCAAAGACTGCTATCCGTGAGTGTGTGGTGTATACTGAGGTGGCCGCCAACCTCGGTGTGTTCAGCGCTGAGCAGAAAGAGCAGTCGCGTGAATTCCTGATGGAGCTCACCCGCATGCTCGGAGCGCTCATCATCAGCCTGCAGCGTTCTGCCGAACGCCGTCAGACGCGTGGCGACGGTGATGGCGAGGGAGAGGCCGACCCATACGCAAACGATGAAATGTCATATTGATGTACCCTGAAATAAAGAACATAAAACACACAGAGACCGGCAATTTCTTCCTGATTGCCGGTCCTTGTGTTGTAGAGGACCACGAAAACCCGTTTGTGGTGTGCGAAAAACTGAAGGAGGTGACCGACAGGCTGCGCATACCGTTCATGTTCAAGGCCAGCTACCGCAAGGCCAACCGCTCCAGCGTGAGCTCGTTCACAGGCATAGGCGACCTCGAGGCGCTGCGTGTGCTGCGCGAGGTGGGGGAGAGGTATGGCGTGCCCGTGGTGACCGACATACACACCAACGAGGAGGCCAGGATGGCCGCCGACTATGCCGACGTGCTGCAGATACCTGCTTTCCTCTGCCGTCAGACGGAGCTCCTCAAGGCCGCCGCTGAGACCGGCCGCTGCGTGAACGTCAAGAAGGGCCAGTTCCTCTCGCCAGAGGCGATGGAGCAGGTCTGCGGCAAGATGCGCGCCTTCGGCAGCAACAACTTCATGCTCACCGAGCGCGGCACCACTTTCGGCTACCAGGATCTGGTGGTGGACTTCCGCGGGGTGCCCACGATGCAGAAGAACGGGGTGCCCGTGGTGGTGGACATCACCCACTCGCTGCAGCAGCCCAACCAGGGCAGCGGCGTCACCGGCGGTCGCCCGGACATGATAGAGACCATAGCCCGCGCTGCCATCGCCGTGGGTGCCGACGGCCTCTTCATGGAGACGCACCCAGAACCGGCACGCGCCAAGAGCGACGGCGCCAACATGCTGCGCCTCGACCTCGCCGAAGGCCTGCTGGGCAGGCTTGTGGCCATACGCCAGACGATAAACAAATTCTAACCTAACCACTACCGTTGCGCAAAGCGAGAGCAGAGAAAGCTCGCTTTCTATGCCGAGCCCAAGCAACGTGAGTGAACGAAGTGAACTAACCACTTAACACTTAACACTTACCACTTACCACTTAACACTTACCACTTAACACTTAACACTTACCACTTAACACTTAACACTTAACACTTAACACTTAACACTTACCCCCATGGAACTCAACCTCACCAAACCCATCATCTTCTTCGACCTTGAGACCACCGGCGTGCAGGTGGGCCACGACCACATCGTCGAGATATGCCTCCACAAGGTGATGCCCGACGGCACCACCGACACGCGTGTCGAGCGCGTGCGCCCCGCCGACGCCGACGGCAACACCATACATATCCCCGAGGTTACCACCGCCGTGCACGGCATCACCGACGCCGACGTGGCCGACAAGCCCACCTTCCGTGAGCTGGCCCCCAGCCTGCTGGAGTATATCGGCGACGCCGACCTCGCGGGCTACAACAGCAACAAGTTCGACGTGCCGCTGCTGGTGGAGGAATTCCTCCGTGCCGGCATAGACTTCGACCTCCGCTGCCGCCGCCTGGTCGACGTGCAGAACATCTTTCACCAGATGGAGCAGCGCACGCTGGTGGCCGCCTACAAGTTCTACTGCCAGAAAGACCTTGAGAACGCCCACAGCGCCGCCGCCGACACCATAGCCACCTACGAGGTGCTCAAGGCGCAGCTCGACCGCTACAAGGGCGTTGACTATAAGGACCGCTCCGGCAAGGTGAGCCAGCCCGTCGTCAACGACATCGCCGCCCTCAGCGCCTTCACCGCCAACAGCCAGTGGGCCGACCTCGTGGGCCACATAGGCTATGACGCCCAGCACCGCGAGGTGTTCAACTTCGGCAAGCACAAAGGCGTGCCGGTGGAGCAGGTCTTCGAGCAGGAGCCCTCCTACTACGACTGGATGATGAAGTCCGACTTCCCCCTCAGCACCAAGAAGCTCATCACCGAGATATGGGACGGCATGAAGCAGCGCAAGCTCGACCAGCTCAAAGCCCACTTCGGCGGCAAATGATTTTGTATAATTAATCATATTTTAATTATAGAAAACCCCTGCGGATGTCCGCGGGGGTTTTCTTTGGTTAAGAGTTAAGAGTTATGAGTCGGGAGTGATGGGGGAGTGATGGGGGAGTGATGGAGAAATTGAAAATTGAAAATTGAAAATTGGCGGCAATCTTGCATCTCTACCTCTATAACCTATAACCTCTAACCTCTAACCTTTTACCCCACGTTGCCGGTTCCTACGTAGGCGGAGGGGGAGCCGAGGCCGAGGTTGTCGCGGCCGGCGCCGATGGTGAAGCCGTAGACGTGGACGGTGAGGCCGCTCCAGGTGCTGGGGAGACGCATCTCTACGGCTGCGGAGCTGCGCTTGACGGGTGCCGAGAGGATGCCCTGGCCGCTCTCGGGCTCGTAGACGAAGAGGTAGACGTTGTCGTCGGCGTCGGCCATGGGGACGTCGCTGTTGGGGGTGAAGGCGACGCTGACGCGGAGGGGCTCGTCGAAGGAGGCTGCGCTGAAGCCTACGGCGGGGATGTCGCCGCCCTCGGGGGCGAGGAGGATGGCGCCGTACTCGATTTCGGCTACGCCGCCTTCGACGTGGACGGTGTCTTTGTTGATCTTGACGAAGTGGTTGTAGGGGGTGATGTAGGGTGCGTACTTGGCGTAGCGCTCGAGGGAGACCTTGATGCCCTGCTTGAAGCCCTTGGCGAGCTGGGTGAGGGTCTTGAACTTGAGACGCACGTCCTGCTCCTTGGAGGAGACCTTACGGTCTTTGGCGACGGTGGGGAGTGCTGCGAAGTACTGCTTGCCGCGGGTGACGCGACCGACGATTTGGCCGATGCGGCCGGATTGTTTGCCGAGGACGGCTCCGAAAGTTTTTGCCATAGTTGTTTGGTTTTTAGTTGTTAGTTTTTAGTTGTTGGTTTTGAAGGGGAGTGAGAGGGAGTGAGAGAGGGAGTGAAAGGGAGTGAAAAGACAAATGTTTTGTTGGCGCCAAACTTAACACTATCCACTTTCCACTGTCCACTGACCACTGACCACTGACCACTGACCACTTGTTTCGAATGCAAAAGTACAACCATTTTTCGTAGCCTTCTGCCGATTGCGGTGTTTCGGTCTTTATTGTTCCCGATTGTTCCCGATTTGTCGTGGAAGGGGGCTCTTTATGGAGCCCCAAGCCAGTCGAAAATGGCCTTGACTTCACGTGGCGTGAAGGTTTTTCGGCGTTTGTTGTAGCCCATTTCCTGCAGCTCATCCCACAGCATGTCGTTGCTGCGGATCATCATCTTCAAGTGCTTGACGGCGGTTTCGGGGGTGCTGTCGGGGAAGTACATCAGGGCCAGTTCTTTCTTGGTGTAGGGGCGGGTTTTTGGTTCCATGGTGTGTTTTTTTTAACGGCGAATTTTGCGAATTTTACGAATGGGGCGGGAGCCGGTTGATTGGGGGCGAATTACTCGAAAGCTACGCGGGTTGGGGTCGCCCTACGGGCTCAAAATCTTTAGAAAATCTAGTTAAAAATCTTTAGAAAATCTACTCGGTGACTAGTGGTTAGTGAGGCTGTCTTGTAGCCGTCTTGTAGCCGTTTAGTAGCCGTTTAGGTGGGGTTAAGGGTTCAAGGTTCAAGGTTTAAAGTTCAAAGTTCAAAGTTCATGGTTCAAGGTTCATGGTTTATGGTTCATGGTTGTTGGGGGTGGAGTTGGAGGTAGAGGTCGCTGTAGTCCTTGCAGTCAGGGGGGAGGTGGTGGTGGGTGAGGTTGGGGAGGAGGGCTTGGAGTTGGAGGAAGAGGCGTTCGCCGGGGAGGTCGCGGTCGGGGAACATGTGGAATTGAGTTAAGAGTTTGGAGTGGAGGGTTAGGAGTGGTTGGAGGTCGTTGGGGTTGAGGAGGGTGGCGGAGGGGATGGCGATGGCTTTGTGGCCGGCGGAGAGGAGTGCCCAGCAGTCGGAGGCGCCTTCGGCGATGTAGAGGGGTTCGTTTTCCTTGAGGAGGTTGAGGACGGGGAGGTTGTAGATGGTGCAGCGGGAGCCGGCGGGGAACTTAAATCTTGGTTCATGGTTCACGGTTAGTTCACTTCGTTCACTCACGTTGCTTGGGCTCGGCATAGAAAGCGAGCTTTCTCTGCTCTCGCTTTGCGCAACGGTAAGGGTTAATGGTTCAGGGTTAAGGGTTGTGGGGTGGTAGTCGAGGTTGCGGTTTTGGATGCCCACCAGCTTGCCCTCTCTGTCGTAGTAGGGTATTTGGAGCCAGTGGGTGCCTTGGCGGTCGCGCCAGGAGGTGAGGCGGCACCAGCGGATGACGCGTGGGTCGAGGCGGCGTTGGTCGAAGAGGAAGTGGCGGGCTTCGGGGGAGAGGTAGGGGCGGTCGAAGAAGGGGGCGTAGCGGGAGGCGTCGAAGGGGGATTGGGTTTCATGGGGTGAATGGGTTGAATGGGTTGGATGGGTGGGGATGGGCTCTATGGAGCCGTCGGAGAGGTAGAGGCAGGCTTGTTGGAAGTCTTTGTTGAGGAGGTGGCGGACGAGGTCGATGGTGTCGCCGTGGGCGTCGCAGACGAAGCAGCGGTAGGTGTTCTTCCTTACGTTGAACGACAAACTGGCGTGGTGGTCGTTGTGGAAGGGGCATAGGGCTTTGTGGTGGCGCACGTCGAGGCCGAGGCGAGAGGCGAGGTCTTCGAGGGGGATGGCGCGGAGGAGGGTGATTTGTTCTTGTGTCATGGTTCAAGGTTCTTGGTTAAGGGTTTTTTTAACGGTGAATTGTGATTGGTTCAAGGTTCAAGGTTCAAGGTTCAACGGCGAATTTAACGACCCCCGAAGGGGTGATGAGCACCGCTGAAATAAATCAAATCCAGCGAATAATTGAGCGAATTTTATTAACGACAACTTAGACAACGCGGACAACTTTTGCCAGAGCTACGCCTGGCGGGCGGGGGCCGGTTGATTGCTGGCTAATTACTCGAATTGGGGGCGGAGAGAGAGACCGCCGAGAACGGCGGTCTCGTGTGGTACTATTCGATAGATGTTAATTGTTATTGCCTTTGAGGTATTGGTCGGTTTTGGTGTAGAGGGCGGTTTGGTCGTTGTAGGTGATGAAGCCACGGTGCTTCCAATTGTATAATTGATCCTTAGCGCCTTCTTTGCTCTTGCCGAGTTGGGTGCGGAGGGCTTCGAGCTGCAGTTCGCTGAAGGTGTCGGGGAGGTCTTCCAGCATGTTCTTGGGGCCGCTCCTGCCGGCCTCGGAGGTGCTGGTGTCGCCCTCTTTGAGCATGTCGGAGAAGATCTGCATCTTGCTCCAGATGTCGCGATAGACGAGCCATTCGACGAGTTCGCCCATCGACTTTGTCCATGTCTGGTTGTTGAGCACCCATAGCACACAGCCGGCTTTCCAAGCCGAGACGAGGGCGCGCTTGGAGGCGTCCCACAGCACATCGTCGTCGGTCAGGTCGGCGAGTGTGGCCATGTCGGCCGCCAGCTGGTCGGTGAGTCTGTTCAGCGGGTTGATAACGAAGCGGCCCTTGCAGATGTCGAGCCTCACGAGGTACTCGTCGAGTTTCTGGTAGAACTCATCCGTATATTTGCCCTGCCGCGGGATGCGGCCGTCGCGACTGGTGCGGGGCTTGTAGGAGAAGACCATGCGGCCGAAGGTGCCGTTGAAAAGATCGCTCTTGTAGAACTTGCGTGTGGCGAAGGGAGTACTTGAAATCGTCAGGTTGGCGCGGAGGATGGGATTGCCTGTGACGCCGTCGGCGGTGGCTCTCAAAGCGCCTGCCCGCTGGCGGTCATAGATGTTGCGCATCATCTGGCTGATCTGCTTGTGACCGCCGCACATGCGGTCGGCCATTTCGACCTCGGGCATATTAAGGTATTGCGTGCGCGCGCCCAGTGTCTCGCACGCCATCGCGTTCTGGAGGAAGGCCGCCGAGGTCACATCCGAGGGCGGGAACCAGAAGGCTACATCGGGGCGGGCCGGTTTCTCCTTGTTGGCGCTCTTGGTCTTCATCTGCTTCTGCCATTCGACGAGTTTTTTGAGTTCTTCGTCGTCGTGGGCGCGGAAGTCGCGACAGATAGCCTCGACAAGGAGTGACAATTGGCCTTTGTTACCCCCACTTTCGGCCACGAGGTTGGCCATTTGGCCGCAAGTTTCCTTCCAGGTGAGGTCGGGATACTGAAATTCAGAACCGCTCATGTGTGCCCCGAGAGGGGGGAAAAGCATTGGAACGAGGGGTTCATGCATGTCTTTTGATGCCTGTGAGAGGAGAATTTTGATGCATTCTGTCCCTTTTCCGAGGGTTGGCATCTTGGGTGCTTTGGGTTTTGTGATGTCGTATTTCATTGTCTGTTTGCTTTTTAGGTTGAAAATTGGTTTGCGGGTTCTATCAATCTATCAGTCTATCAGTTGTTTTTTGAGGGGTATCATTTTCCTGTTTTCATCCCCTTTCTTATTTATATATATCTTATTATTAATTATTTATAAGTATTATAAAGGGGGGATTTTGAAGTTAGGGGTGTCTTTTTTTAATTGATAGACTGATAGACTGATAGATTTTAGTTTTAATTATTCTTCTTTTCTACGAGGCTCAGAATTTTCTCGAGCGGCGTTTCTTGATGAAGGTCAGTTGTTCCTGTTGTTCGTCGCGGAGCATGGCCATGATGGCGGCTTTGCCGAGGCGTTTGTGGAAGCGGAGCTGGAAGATGATGCTCTCGCGGGTCTCCTTCACCTCGCCATGGGCGGTGCGGAAGAGGGTGTTGTAGCGGCTGCCGCTATCGACGGCGTAGGCGTTGAAGTGGCTGGTGCCGTCGTCATGGGTGATCATGCGTCCTTTCTGGCTGGCGGTGTCGCCGTGAGCCACGAGGTGGGGGTTCTCCTCGAAGGCGCAGGGGTAGATGTTGATGTTGCCGTTCTCGGCATAGATTGTCTGGGTCTCGATGCGGATGTTGTCGGTGAAGACATTCTGTTTTTTGTTCATTGTTTTTTGAGTTTTTGGTGAGAGAAGTTTTGAGAAAGGGCCCTGCACCTTGCGGTGCTCAATTGATTCCCTCGACCTCGACTCAGGTTAATTCACTTCGTTCATTCACGTTGCTTCGGCTCAGCATAGCAAGCGAGCTTGCTCTGCTCTCGCCTTGCGCAACGGTGAAAAAATTTGTTTTACTCTTGAAACCGATTTCGCCGACAAAGGTATGTCCTTTTTTCTACCCCGCAATGGACTTGGATGGACTTAAGTCCACCTCCCCACACGCCCAAAACATAAAAGGGTGTCCCTCAACAGGAACACCCTTTTGCTGGCCAAAAAACAAGTCCACCCAGTTGGACTTGGATGGACTTGGATGGACTTGTAGATGGACAGTGGGCTCTATTTTCTCATCGCCGCACGGATTATTTGCGCAATTTTGCCTGTCACCTCGTCACACATCTCCTTGTTCTTCGATATGTTTGTGTCACACAGCTTCTTAATCTCTTTTCCTCCCGCCAGACAGAACACCCGCTCGGCCAACTCATAATTGCCGTCAAGATATTGTGCCACAAACGATTTGCACACATATTTCGCCTCCCATGCTATCTTCTTTCTCTTCAACTCGCAGTCGTCCCTCGGGCCTCTCATCGCCGCCAGCCATTCCTCTTCTGTCACCTCGTCGGAGAACACACCCACACGCCTGCTGTTCCTGTTTCTCCACTCCACCTCCTGCAACCCTTTCAGAATCGCCAGCAGCTCCTCGTCGCTCCGCTGCACCCGGAAGTGCGGCAGCAACGCTATCTCGCTTTCCTGCCGCTGCTGTTCCTGCAGCAGCGCCTCCTGTTTCTTTCGCTCGCGAGCCTCCAGAATGGCACCCTTCACCTCCTTCTCGTAGCGCTGGAACTTGATGCCGTCGATCCGCAGCAGGTCGCGCAACTTGCAGATCTCGTACCACAGCGACAGCGTCAGGAAATACACATCGTTACCCTTCAGACCTGTACACTCCTCATAATCCACATTGTGCGAGAATATCGTCACAAACACCTCAAACTCCAAATCCAGCTTCTCGTCGAAGAGGAAGTCGGCCTCCACCTTCGGGAACTTCAGCACCTTGCCCCGGTTCTCGGCGATGCTGTCGGGGTAATCCTCGGCAATGGTGATAATCAGACGGCACAACTTGTCGTGCCGGTTCAGTATCGACTTCTCCTCCATAATATAGTCAGTCAGTTGCATATAGTACGTCACCGATTCCTGCATGGCCAGTTCCTCGGGCGAAAATTCTTTGTATTCGTTCTTCATATCCATCAGTTGTTTCAGACGACAAAAAATCACACAAGGCCTTGATACTCCTTGTGCATAAACCAAATAATAAGTTCAAATCCTGCCCACAAAAATACAGAGAAAAGGCCGTTCCCCGCCATAAAGATATTAACAAGGGGAGTTACGGAGACAACCGCCACACCTAAACCACTCCCCAATAACGCTTTCCCCTGTTGAGAAAAAAAATATCCGAAAAGTTATCCACAGGGCGACCTTTTTCACGCCTTAACCTCAATTTGGTGTAATTATCCCTCCTACAATAATCTTGAAAAGATGTAAAATTTATTTTGCGATAATCTTGAAAAGTTGTATCTTTGCACTTGAAATAATCTTGAAATAATGGAACAACAATCTATGAAAAGAAAGATTTACAATAAGTTACTGGAATGGAAGCAACAGCGCAACGGTGCCACGGCTGTGCTCATCGAGGGCGCTAGGCGCATCGGTAAGAGCTATATTGTGGAGGAATTTGCCCGCAATGAGTACGATTCTTATATAATTATCGACTTCAACAAAGCCGACAAGGTGGTGGCGACCTGGTTCGACACGTTGCTGGATGACCTAGATACATTGCTGATGAACCTACAGATACACTACAACACACGTCTCACTCCCGGCAAATCCGTCATCGTTTTCGACGAGGTGCAGCTCTGTCCCCGTGCCCGAGCCGCCATCAAATATCTGGTGGCCGACGGACGATACCATTATATCGAAACGGGGTCGCTCATCAGCATCAAAAAAAACGTGCGCGACATCGTGATACCCTCCGAGGAAGAGGCAATGCCTATGTACCCGATGGATTTTGAAGAGTTTATCTGGGCAATGGGCAACGATATGCTGATGCCCTATATCAGGGAATGCTATGAAAAACGGCAGCCGCTGGGTGTAATCCATCGGAAGGCGCTCGATCTTTTCCGCATCTATATGATTGTAGGCGGAATGCCGCAAGCCGTACAGGCTTTTGTCCAATCCAAGGATTTCAACAAAGTGGATCGTGTGAAGCGCGGCATCCTGCAGGTATATGCCAACGACATATCCAAGTATGCTGAAGGGATGGAGCACAAGGTGAAAAGCATCTTCGAACAGATTCCTGCGCAACTGCAGAAGCATGAGAAGAAATTCCGCCTGGCGGCGCTGGAACCCGGCGCGGCCTACCGCGACTACGACGACGCCTTCTTCTGGCTTGCCGATGCCGGCATCGTGAACATCTGCTACAACTGCACCGCACCCAATGTGGGCCTGCGTCTTAATATGGAACGCAACACCCTCAAGTGCTATATGGCCGACACCGGATTGCTTATCTCACATGCTTTCGATGAAAAAGGCAAGGTCCCCGTGGAACTATACCAGAAACTCTTGCTCAACAAGCTGGAGGTGAATCAAGGTATGATAGTGGAGAATATCGTGGCGCAGATGCTCGCCACAAACAGCCATAGACTCTATTTCTACAGCAACTCCAGCAGAGACGACGCCAGCGACCGCATGGAGATCGACTTCCTCACTGCCAAAAGCAAACTCACCGCTCGGCATAATATCACGCCCATTGAGGTGAAGTCGTCGCAGCGGTATACGCTTTCCTCCTTGCGCAAATGCAGGGATAAGTTTGGCGAATACCTTGCCACGCCCATAGTGCTACATGGTGCCGACCTCAAAGAAGACGACGGCATCTTATACCTCCCGTTGTATATGACCCCGTGCCTGTAAGCGGCAAAGATTAGCTTTTTTTGCAAGCCTTGCAGTACACTAATTTGAGATACGCGAAGAACGCATAAAGGTGGTCGCAAATTGCGACCACCTTTCTTTTTTCAAAATTCTACCGTGGTGACAGACTGCTTCCTCGTGCACCCAAATAAAATTAATTTGGTTGGGTGAAGATTTCTTCGTATCTTTGCAGTTGATATAATAATATAGAGGACTCAATGTAAAAAGTATGTAACGAACAGAGAACGAGAGTAATAAAATAACATAATAGCGATTCGTGCTATTCTTGGTATCCAAATTTCCACATTATCCCAGCTCGGGATACCACAATCAAGAGTAGTCAGCGAAACGCCGTTCATCGGCGTGGAGTGACTTGTTAGATTGTGGAGGGCGTGGAAACCCTGAGCACCGGACAGAGATACGTTCCACGCTATTCTTTTGCACTCCACGCCGATGATGAAAAGCTTTGCCAAATACCGATATACCACTGACCAGCAGTTTGTCGTCGATCTCATCGCCAACGACGGGAAAGCTTTGGAGTGCCTGCTTTACGACCGTTACCGCCGTTTGCTTCGTTTTAATGCCATGAAGGCTGCGCCCAATGTGCCGGTGGATGACCTCATTCAGGAACTATACCTATATCTTTCATCTAATGACTGGGAACGGTTAAAAAAATACGATTCCTCACTACCTTTTGACCGCTGGTTTTCTGTGGTTTCCTACCGTTTCTTCAAAGATTTTTCACATTCAATGATAGATTCGCGCCACCAGATTCCTATTACCAATATAGAAGACCAACAACTGCTCGATGCCGGAACGACACAGATGAACCAGATTATGATGGATATAATGGATGGGTTGAAGATGTTGGAGCCAGAGCGTGACAGGGAGATACTGACAGCGCTGATTATTGACGACGAGGAGCCGCAGGATGTGGCGAAGAGGTACGGGGTGACAGTAGACAACCTATACAATATAAAGCGGAGGGCGTTGGCAAAGTTGATTCAAAAACACTTGAAGGACTATGCAAAGTAAAGTTACAGATGAAATGATAGCACGCTACCTTAGCGGTAAAGCCTCCCCCGAAGAAGAAGTGGTGGTGCTTGACTACTTGTCCGAAAGTGATGAGCATCTTGAAGATTTGCTTGCAATGTCAGTAGCCGTGGAGGTGAACAAAGAAGAAGAATCGAAGCGACAGACACGTCCTTTATGGCCAGCCATCTCTGCGGCGGCGAGTGTGGCGCTGCTTATTGGTGTGGGTATCGCTATATGGCACAACAGTATGTCGAATGGTGTAAATATCGACCCGGCGCCGGCGTATGCGGAGCAGGACACGATGGATACAGTTAGGAGTTATGAATAAGAGAGGGTATATAATGCTTCTTGTCGGTATCTGCCTGTCGATTGGGCAGGTGCGGGGGCAGGTGGTGCCGGACAACTACCGGCAGCAGACGCAGCAGGAGATGGGGCGTTTTGTCGACTCGATACATGACGACTTCGTGCGCTATCTGGAGCATCTGTGGACAGAATACAAGCTCTTCAACGGCGAGCCGTCGCCCCGCGACGTGAAGCCTGTGGAGCAGCCGCAGATGGACACGTTGGAGACGGAGGGCGACAGCGTGAAGGTAGACAGGCAGGTGTCCTACGGTACCTTCTCGGCAGTGCCGACGGGTGCTGCCAGAGACTTCAAGGCTCCGCGTGGAACGGTGCAGAGTCGCGAATATACGGTGCCGTTTTACGGACGTGAGGTGAGCATAGCCTTGTCGGACAAGGTGGCCGACATCAATCTTGCCGGCATCCGTGAGCGTCATGTGGCGCGATACTGGAAGAAGTTGGTGGAGAGCCGTGCCGACCTGTGTGTGGCATCCATTGACCAGCAGCGCCGCAACCTCTACCTCGGCGACTGGGGTCTTTTCGACCTGATACAGCATTTTACGGCCACCGTCTATCCCAATCTTCCTAATGAGCAGGCGGTGCTTTCGGTCTTTATCCTCGACGCTATGCACTATGATGCGCGTGTAGGTCGTATGGACGACCGCCTGGTGATGCTCGTCAACACCGGCAGCAAGCTCTACGACATACCGTATGTGGAGATTGAGGGTGTGCGTTACTATGCCTTCGGCAACCTTGCGAAGAAAGGGCGTCTGCACACCTACGGGCGGCAGCTGAAGGATGCCGACCAGCCGATAGACATGCACCTGGCTTATTCGCCGCGTTTGGGCGGTGCGTTGACCGAGAGGGTTTACAGCCGTACCGTCCTCGACCACAAGGTGACGCTGCGCGTCAACCAGCCGTTGATGGACTTCTATGCCCGCTATCCGCAGACGGAGCTGCCCATCTATGCCACTGCCGCCATGGAGGAAGCTTTTGTCGCCGCTGTGGAGCGAGAGATGCGCCCCTTTGTGGAGGGTCAGACGCCTGTGGTGGCGTTGAACAACCTGCTGGAGTTCATGCAGCATGGTTTCGGGTATCAAACCGACCGCAAGCAGTTCGGGAGGGAGAAGAACTTCTTCTGCGAGGAGAACTTCTACTACCCTGCCAACGACTGTGAGGACAGGGCCGTCCTCTTTGCGAGGGTCGTGAAGTTGCTGCTGGGATACGATGTCGTGCTGCTGGAGTATAAAGACCATGTCTCCACCGCCGTGCATATTCCCGGCCGCAAAGTCAGGGGGCATCACCTTGACTACAAAGGGAAGCGTTATATGAGCTGCGACCCCACCACGCTGGGTGCCGCCGTTGGCGACATGAGCAGGAAATACAGAAACAAAAATCCAAACATTATAGTATTATGAAAGCAAGAATTATCCTTCTGGCGGCCGCCGTCGCCGTGCTGACCCTTACGGGTTGCAAATCGAGCAAGAACCTGACTCCCGAAGCCATGGGCAACAAAGAAGTGGAGCTTCCCTGCGCCAAGTATGACCACGACACTGACGACTACTTCACCGGCATGGGTGTGGCCGAGAATGTCAACATGCAGAATGCGCGTCTGGCCGCCCTCAATGCCGCCAAGAGCATGGTCAATGCCAAGCTCGGCGGGTTGGCCAAAGGCTTGGCTACCGACTATGTGCGCACGCAAGCCGGTGCCGCGCAGCAGGACGATGTGCAGCGTCTTGCCGAGCGCGAGGTGACCGCCGTCATTGAGAGGATGCTCAACGATGCCGAGCAGACCTGTGAGAAACTCTACCAGACGCCTGCCGGCACCTACCAGAGCCATATAGCCATACGTATCTCGAAGAAAGAGATGGCCAACAAGATGTCCACCGCCCTGAGCGACGACCAGAAGCTGGAGGGCATGTTCCACCGCGACCAGTTCAGGAAGTGGGCGGAGGAGTATATGAAAAATTTCAAGAATTGAAAGTGGTCAGTGATCAGTGGTCAGTGATCAGTGGTCAGTGACCAGTGAATTGTGAAAATGTTCAATTTATAGTTTGATGAAAAAGACTTTCTTCATCGTCATATTACTGGTGGCGAATGTGGCCGCTTGGGGTGCCAAGCGGCTGCCGCCGTGGATGAACGAGCTGCCCAAGGCGGGCAACAGCACCATTATATACGTGCGCGAGTCGGGCGAGGGCGCCACCCTTACCGAAGCCCAGAACCAGGCGTTGCTGCGTGTGATGCAGAGCACCGCCAACCGCATCGGTCGGCCGTTCGACATACAGACGGTGGATGCGGCATTGGCCGGCGGCACCGACTATCAGATCATCAGCCGGCTGTACAACATACCCGTCAACAAAGTCGACCAGTATGACGAGCAGCTCAAAGACGGCACCTACAGGGTGTGGGTGCTGTGTCAGGTGGCTGTAGCGGGCAACGTGCAACCCATCTGGGAGGACTTGCGGCGCGAGGGCGAAGTCAACAACTGGACCTCGCTGGCCAAGAGTGCCGTGGTGCCCGGCTTGGGACAGATGGGCAAAGGGTACCAAGCCGAAGGTGTGCTCACCCTCGGCGGTGAGCTGCTGCTTGTGGGTACAGGCGTAGGCACTTACTTCGCGGCGCAGAAGCAGCTGGAGGTGATGCGCGACGCCAACACCACGTATGCCGACTGGAACGCTGCGCAGAGCAGCTACAACACCCTGCGTACCGTCTCGTATATCGCGTGGGGAGGTGCTGCGGTGCTGTATGTCTTCAACCTCTACAGAGCCTATGCCATGCAACCGCGAAGGGCCACGGGGCTTGCCTTCACGCCGACGCTGATGCCGACGGAGGCGGGGTTCGCGCCCGGGGTGTCGCTGTCGATAAATTTCTAACCTATGAAACGAATACTTTGGATACTGATACCGATGCTGTTTGCCTCCTGCATCAAGGACTTGGGGAAGGAGGAGATATACACTGAGAGTGCGGTCATCGGGCGCGTGTTGGAGCGCACCTCGCAGCAACCTGTAGGTGGGATGACCGTGCAGCTGGTGTCGGGCGATGCCACGTTGAGCAAGACGTCCACCGAGCGTGACGGCACCTTCTCGCTCGCCATCACCGCCGAGCAGCAAGCCGGTGGCTGTAGGGTTGTGGTGAGTGCCGACTCGCTGTATGTCGGCTGCAGCGCCGAGGTGCCGGCCGGCGGCTTCGGGCGCAAGGAATACGACCTCGGCGTGCTGTATGTCGACGGCCCCGGGTTGGCGGTGGTGCATACCCATGCCGTTGCGACCGACGGGATCACCGCCACGAGTGTCACCCTCAACGGTACGGTGGCCGACAATCTGCGTTCCACTATCGTCAGTCGCGGCTTCGCCTATAGCACCTTGCAGTATCCCACCCTTGCCGACGGCAGCGTGTCGGTAGGTGGTACCTTGGGCGACTTCACCGCCACTGTCACAGGCCTGCAGCCGGGCACCACCTACTATGTGCGAGCCTACGCCACCAACGGGGTAGGCACCGCCTATGGCGAACAGCAGAGCTTCACCACTCTCAGTGGCTTGCCGACGGTGACGACGGCCGCGGAGGTCACTTTGACCGGCAGCGGTGCGGCGCAGTGTGGCGGCACCGTCACGGACGACGGAGGCTTTGCCGTCACCGCGAGAGGTGTCTGCTGGAGCATGTCGCCCGAACCCACCGTGAGCAATATGCACAGCAATGACGGCAGCGGCACAGGCACCTTCGTCAGCACCCTGACGGGCTTGCAGCCCTCCACGACCTACTATGTGCGCGCTTATGCCACCAATGCCAACGGCACCGTCTATGGTGAGCAGAGGGTTGTCGCCACCCCCAGCGGCTTGCCGACGGTCACCACTACTACCGCCACCAATATCACCGCGAACAGCGCCGTCTGTGGCGGCAATGTCACGGGTGACGGCGGCTATGCCGTCATCCAGCGCGGCGTCTGCTACAGCACCACGCCCAACCCCACCACTGGCGGTATGCATACCACCGACGGCAGTGGCACGGGGAGCTTTGTCAGCAACCTCACAGGTTTAACGGCTGGCACCACCTACTACTATAGGGCATACGCCACCAACGCCACCGGAACGGTGTATGGGGAAGAAAGGACGATGGTTACAGCGGGGCAGTAACGGTTTAATGTTTAAAGTTTAAGGGTTAAAGTAAAATGGAACAACTAAGGTGGACTTACATTACGCTTATCAGCGGCACATCCAAAGTCGTGGAGATTTTGGCGAGGGTGGCAAGAGTGAAGTTGTGGGTGCCACCTACCCAGCGACAGACCTCCGCTTCGGAACGGCCAATCTGGTGGGCAAACTCTTTTTGTGTCATACCGCGTTCCTTCAGGGCGTCAGCAATCTTGTCGGCAATCTGGAACGACCAGTCGACACGCTGTTTCACATCCTTAGGTGTGGCAGCTACACATTCGTTGAAAAGGTCAGATGTCTTGCTCATAGGTCAAAATCCGTTTTGTCAATTCCTGAAATGGTTGTCTCCTCTATTCTAACTCTACCACTCTTTATAGCATGATCAAGAAGTTTATCCAGTTTCTGAAGTGTAATGACATAACCGTTAAGGCTCTCGTCCTCCTCGTAGGTCTTGGTGTTTTTAATACCGCCATTGCCAACGATAAGTACGCTGTCGGACATACGCAGGCAGTAGAGACGCATCTTGGTGCGCTCGATGGGCAGAGCAACGACATGGTCGCCCATTTTTCCCTCGGGGCGGAAATACCTTTCAAGGAAGCCGCTGGCGGTAAGCATACGGTTGATAGCTGTCAAAATAACCGACAATTCCTCTTTACGGGATGCATCTTCCTTGAATTTTTCGATGAATTTTTGGAATTCGGTCGCGTCATCTCCTTCAAAGCAGATGGTAAAAAGTCCCGCAATATCAGTCTTTTGAACCTCTTCTATCTGTATTCTTGTCATAATAATATTGTTGGTTTTTCAAATGCAAAGATACAAATATTTTTGAAATAATTACCTTTTGAAGTAATTTTTAACAAAAAAAATCATGAGCAGAAGTTATCTAAAAAATACGCCACCGCACAATAAAGAAAAGAAAGAATGAAGAATGGGGTAAATAGTACAGAAAAATTATGTCAATCCGTGCCTCCACAAGGTCGGCAGACACAGCACGGGGATGGGTCGGCGGTCCGTCGGGGATCCTTCGGTGGTCCTTCGGCGAAAAGTCGGAGTTGATTGGAGGTAAAGGTGCCACACAAAAGGGCCCTATAGCAAAAAATGAAACGCAAAACGGAAATCAAACTAAAAAAATGTTGACTATACACAAAAGTAATTATCAGCACGTTGCGTTGTGAAAAAAAGTTGTAATTTTGCAAAAAAAATAAAAATGGAGATGGACTATAAAGATTATGGCGAGATAAACGCCGCTGATGAAGATCTGATAAAAACTCGTATCATTAGAGACAAGAAACCGATTGTGGCATTTCGTGTCAAAACTGGCGATGAAAACAAATGCGATATTTTGGACCAAGAGCCCTTAGTCGCTGAAATTACAATCAAAAAGAACGAGGAGTATTCGGACGAGGTTGAACTACCTGTGCTTTCTACGCTTGATGGAAGCGCTTTGCGCCTGAGATTCCGGCTAAAAGATCACAATGGGACGTGGAAGTGTGGATATTATTGGGTCTGTGAATAATAAACAAAAAGCTACAATATGTCTGAAAATACGTTTCTCACACGGAATTACGAACCGTGGAAAATAAAGGTTCAGAAGCAATTGGGAACAAAAGCCATTGCTTTGCAAAAGAATGACACTGACAGAAAAGACGAAAAGTGGTTTATAGCTGAACCAGCTATACCACTCTTTTATGAATGCCATAGTAAAGATAGGTTTAGACACTTCTGCATTGCACCATCCAGTGAGTTTTTTCGTCGCCTAATATTAGACGAAGATTTGGCAAGAAGAGTGGTTAGGGATTTCCCAGGACTATTTGGCACAAAAAAGCCTGAAGATGTTTTACAGGCATTATGGCAACAGGATCCCAACTACCCTGATATTAGCTATGAACGTTTTTGTAGTATTGCTGAACACGAACAATTTGCTTGGATTGTTGAATATGATGATAATGGAGTTGTTGGTGATAAATATTTGCGTTTGGATCTGTTTCGACACATTGTCAAGCAAAAAGAAAAATTCGATTTTCAGGGGGGACTACTCCATATATTAAAACATTTTAGTTTTGGTGGAATACCTCTTGCGCATGAAGATAACAATGATAATATTTCAGGTGTACACTATGTATTAAGAACGATTATTGAGGCTTTTTTTATGACAAAATGGGAAATAGAACTTAGAGATAATAAAATAAGTTATACAGCGATGGTCCCTCATAAGGATCACCAACTCAAAGCAGTTTTTTTCTATAATAAGGATGCTGGCGTTTATTTAATTAGAACGTTACGTATTGACAATAAGGTGGAAAAATGAATAATGAAATAAACATCATAGAAGACTCCAAGTTCATTTTTGAACCAGTTCAGATTGACAAACCATCTGATTTAATAGAGTTCATTGAACGATATAGACGCTTGGATGAGAAATATAATATTTTTATGAACGATTATTCGGTGTCGTTAAATGACGGAAATCTTCATCATATATGTAATGGTGATTTTGAAATGTTGATTGAAGACAATAGTGATAACTCATATCTAAAAATCGGATTATCTGATATAGAATCAATTGTTTTGAGGTCATTTACAATGAGGTCATCAGGCTTATACAGGTTGGATGAATATAATTGTCCAATTCCACCGATAGTTATTTCATTGTGCGAAATTTTGGATAATGCATTGAACAAATTACCAAGATTTAAGGGCGATTTACTAATCCGTGCATGCGATGAAGTAGATCCGGCAAATTTCCAAACAGGAGAGATGTTTATTCCTAATTATGCTCTAACAACATCAGCAAACAAGAATTGGGGTGATGGAGAAAATGTTATATATATTATAACCCCATTGATGGAGGGCTCAAGGGCATGTGCTTTATATTATGTGGATGATGGTCCGGAAAAACAGGTTACTTTTTTGAGAGGTACTCCATTTTTGGTAAAAGATATTAAATGTCCAGAAACAAAGAAAATTGAAATATATTTAGAGGAGGTGAATAAATGAAAAAGATACTTTTTACAATCTTGCTGCTGGCGGCGGCGATTAACGTTCACGCCTATGATTTCTCGGCGGTATGTAGCACAGGACAGACGTTGTATTACAATATCACAAGTGACTCAACCGTGGCGGTGACATACCCGGGAAGTCATGGTGTTGGTCAATTGAACAATGGTTACTCTTTGTTTACCACAGACCCATATGCCCGATATAGTGACCATGGATATAATACCATTCACGGTTGGCATTCAGAATATCGTGCTGACTATAATTACACAAGACCGGGCGGAACGATATCAATACCAGAAATTGTTGTATATAACGACACAACATATTATGTGACATCAATCTCCGCGTATGCATTTTATAATTGTACACTACTGTCCCGTTAAAGTGGACTAATCGGTCTTTGAAATAATTGAATTACAGTCTTTTACGAGCAATTTTGAGAGTCAACGGTTTTGAATTTGTACCTTTGTAGCCTAATTTAACAGGCTACAA